>Ga0207831_100121_pt1 | contig 57642 bp, 52 predicted proteins | sample TtanPargueraPR_7_FD_187741 | JGI IMG/M metagenome (GOLD analysis project Ga0207831, IMG submission 187741) | Aerobic enrichment media microbial communities from Bioluminiscent Bay, La Parguera, Puerto Rico - Tt and M1 (2) (SPAdes) | ecosystem: Environmental > Aquatic > Marine > Unclassified ...
CGAATATTTAGGAAAGATTAATAGCTCCAAAAGCCTTCACACGGCGGAGGTCTCCGGTTCGAATCCGGATAAGCCCACTGCCCAATGTGGCTTCTGAGGAGAAATCTTGTCAAACCAAGCCATCATCACAAAAGGACAGGTTCAGAGTTGATTTCATGAATGTAGTAGCAATTCCCTATTTGGCACCATTAATTGTTGCAGCAGCCATTACAACAATTTTGGCATTTTGGGTATTGCGTGTTGATAAAACCTCAAAGGGAGTTACATTTGCCCTCATTTTGGGATTAACAAGTTTTTGGTGTCTTGCCTATTCAGCTCAGTTGCTCTCAAGTACAATGGAGTCTAACATTTTTTGGGGCAATCTGAAGTATGTAGGTATTGCCTCCGTCCCGGTTCTGTTTTTAATTTTTGGCTTGTATTATGCCAATTTTGAAGAGAAGATGACAAAGACTGGTATTTTTTCATTGTTTATTGTGCCTTTGCTGACAACCGTTGGAATCTGGACTAATGATTTACATCATCTTTTTAGAATATCACAAGAGTTAGTTCTACAAGGAGAATTTATCACAGTAATTAGTGTTGATGGTCCATTGTTTTGGTTCTTTAGCTTGTATTCATATTGTTGTCTATTCATCGGTCTTTCTTTGATTATGTGGGAATTATCCCATATGACTCACAAAGCATATCGAATGCAAGCAATTGCAATCCTTATTGGTTGTCTTTCTCCAATAGTGTTAAATGCTCTCTATATAACAGAAGTCATCACTTTTTCAATTAATTATGATCCAACTCCTTTGACTTTTGTTATTACAGGAGTCTGTTTTATGTGGGCTATGTTCCGATACCGCTTTTTGGATGTGGTACCATTTGCTAGACAGAAGGTATTTGAATCTCTTGTTGACCCCATTTTCGTCTTTGACGCAAATCATCGGTTTGTTGATTATAACAAATCCGCAGGTTCATTAATCAACGATGGTTTTTTAGCACTAAAACAACAAGGAACAGTTGTAATTGGGAGCCTTCCCTCTGAAGTGTTAAAACAGAGCCATGAAATCTTTTCAAAATCTTATTGGAAAGAAGACTGCAATACTGAATTTGTGCTGAAAAATAAAGATGAAAAACGATTTTTTGACGCAGAAAGCATCCCAATTTTTGATAAATCAATGCATTTTATAGGAGAAACACTCGTTCTAAGAGATGTAACACAACGTAAGCTTGATGAGCAAAAAAACCATGAGAAAAACAAAAAACTGTTGAAATTTCAAGATGTCTTGTTAAATCTTTCAAAAATTAAATTTGAATCTTTTGAATCGACCATCAAAAATATTACTGAAGAGACTGCAAAGGCAATTGATGTTGACATCTCTGGTGTATGGCTATTTTCAGATGATGGGAAGATTTTGGAAAGCGTTGATACTTTTGAAGATGGCTCTCATTGCTCAGGATTTCAGTTAGAGACAGTCAATTTCCCAAGATATTGTACTGAAGTTGAGATGAACAGAAATATTGCCGCAGAAGATGCCTGGACAGACGTTCGAACAAATGAGCTTCTCAATGTCTATCTGAAAAAATATCATGTGATGTCGATGCTTGATGTTCCTATCCGTATGTATGGTAAAGTCGTCGGCATGGTGTGCCTTGAACATAAGACGAAACGTTCTTGGTTGTTAGAAGAACAAGAGTTTGCCTCATCAATTGCTGACCTTGTTTCAATTGCTCTTGAGATGCGAGAACATAAAAAAGCAGAGGATTTTATACGTAAGCAGAATGCTGAATTAAAAAAATTAGACCGGCTCAAATCAAACTTTTTAAACATGACTAGTCATGAGTTACGTACTCCTATGACTGCTATGAAAGGGCACACTCAGATGCTTTTAGAAGAACAATTGGGCAGCATAACAGAAGAACAGAAAAAAAGCTTGAACGTGATTTTAAGAAACACAAACAGACTTGATTTCTTAATTAAAGATATTTTAGATACATCGCGTCTTGATTCCGGAAATATGAAGTTTAATGCCAAATCTGTTGATATCTATACCTTAATGGAAGAAGTGGAAGAAACAATGGCAGTCTCAGCAGATTTAAAGCATATTTCTTTAAAGTTTGATGTTGAAGCAACCCTTCCAAAAATCGTGTTAGATGCCTATCGTATAAAGCAGGTTGTTGAAAATCTAATTACAAATGCAATTAAGTTTTCAGCGGAGGGATCATCAATCCGCATTAAGGTCAGTAGAAAAGATGATGACATCTACTTTGAAGTAAGAGATGAGGGAATTGGTATTACAAAAGATCATGTAGATCATATCTTTGAAGCATTTTATCAGGTGGAGGGCGGTGTTGATAGAACCTTTGGAGGAACTGGTCTTGGCTTGACGATTTGCCGTGGGATCATTCAAGGACATGGTGGCAAGATTTGGGCAGAATCGGATGGTATAGGAAAAGGAAGCACGTTTAAGTTTAGCTTGCCTGTCTATTCCAAGCTTTCTACCTCAGAGCAGAATCAGGCAGGATCAAATATCTTTGAAATAGAAACTCTTGACTCTTCTGTTGAAGTTTGAGATTGCAATCATTTTTCTCTGTAGGCAATGATTATATAGGTGTTTATTTTTGTAGTATCTAGTCTTCGGACTTGTTTGAAGGGATCGAATATGAAAGATGTCATTTGGCATTGGACAAAAGGTTCATCAAGGGTTTTTACCAGTCGTGCAGAGCTTGCTGCTCAGGCTGAATCAGAAGGATTCATAGTTACAAGACTTGAGAAAAAACATATGTTCTCATAAGTTTAGTCTTGATAAGTCTTCGATTTATTCTATGGATTTGGGGTTTCTACTTTTCCCATGAAGAGAATTTGTCCTGTGTGTTGATGCTGTATGAAGAAGATGAAAGGATGATCTGCTTCAAAGAGAATCGGTGTGTTTGGTTCTTCTCCCGGGTAGCTTGTTGCAAGAATGGTTGCTGTTGCAGCTGCTGCTTCTGTTCCTTGTTCGTCTGCTTTGATGTAGGATTGATGAATAACACCGCTTAATTGTAGTGGGTAGTCAGAAATATTGCTAAAATCTGCTTGGCTGCTAAAAGCAGTATTCATTCCTAGGGAAATCAGTGGCGCTCCTAGATTGTATTTTTGCTCAAAGCTAAATGTCGGCAAAAAGACTTCTACATAGTTTGAAGAAAGCTCCATTTGTAGTTCTTTAAGGTACGTAGAACTCATCTGTGATTCAAGCACACTGATGTTTTCTTTAGGAAGAAGGATATACATCGAATAATTCTCATCGTCATAGTCGAGTTGAAGAAGTTGGGTATATTCATCCTCTACATAATCAAGCAATTTTGTCTCATCCTTCATATGCATCATTGGAGTTTCAAGTGTGGTAGTATCTGTAGATGTAAAGGTCTTGTTTTCTGTTGAGTTTTCATCAAATTGATACTTCCAGTCTGCCTTGAAATAGATGGCATTGGTAAGGATAAGATATGTTGCAGCAGAGATATCACCTGCAGAAAGTAAATCTTTGATTTTGTTGTTTGTCTTTTGTTCAATCCAATCATTGATAGTTTCAGCTGAACCTGCAGAATCGCCTGAAAAGTCAAGTTTTTCTCCATAGGCAAGATAAAAAGTCTCAATGGTTTCTTGATAGGCAGATTTGAGTTCACCGTTTTCAGTAAGCCAGTAGGCATTTGCAATTGAGATATTTGCTGTTTGCTTTTGGGCACTGAGTTGTTCTGCAACACTTTTTATGAGCAGGTGTCTGTTGGAATCATTAGTTGGGAGATCAAGCACAGTTGTCATCTCTTCTTTTGTCTGACCGCCTGCTCCTTCTGCAGCCATTGCAAGTGCAAGGGTAATGCTATATGGTGAGAAGAAGAGGTTTTCATTGTTTTCATTGAGTTTACTGTAAAGAGAGAATGTAAAATCATTGCTGCTGTTGACAAAATTTTTCAAATCAGCTTCAAGCTGAATGTTTTCACTTGAAATATCTGTTGTTTGAGTGTTTTGTTCTGATATACATCCTGAAAGAAACTGCAGAGTGACTAGAAAGACAATCAGGCCAAAACTAAGTATTTTTTTTCCCATATCTCTTCAGAAGACAAATGGTGTATCGTCCTATTTAAAATCATTGGAGAAGACTTTGTGAAAAAATCATGTATTATTTTTTCCTTCTCCAAATGGCCCCATCAGAGGTATCCTGTATTTCATACCCTAAAGAGTCAAGCCCATCTCTGATTGAATCGGCAATAGCCCAGTCTTTGTTGTCTCTTGCTTGTTGGCGGACAATCAAGAGAGCATCAAGTATCTCTTTTTCAGATGAAGCAGAACAATCTGATCTGTGTTCTAAGAGAAGCTCCCTTAGTTTTTCAACAGAGACTTCATCTTGTTTTACACTCGAGTCGTCATCTTCTTCAAATAATGTGAGAACGGAGCCGAGCTTGTGGAGGTGATCGAGTGCTTTTCTGTGAAGATTTGCAGGCAGGTTTGGATGTTCATTGATGAGTCTGTTGACCTTGTTGATGAATTCATAGATGACAGCAAACGCTTTTGGGGTGTTGAAGTCATCATCCATTGCATACTCAAAATCTGAGATGAGGGTATCGATATATTCTTGATACTCGTGTATCGCTTCGGAATCTTGCAGTCCTTCTTCTTTTTTTATGATTTGCTCAAGTCGTTCTTCAAAACGATGGATGCGCTCAAGACCTTTCTTTGTGTCTTCGAGGTTTTTTTCAGAAAAATCAGGTGGACTGCGATAGTGTGCTTGGGCAAAAAAGATGCGGAGTACTTCTGCTCCATATCTTTCTATTCCATCAGAGACCGTGATAAAATTTCCAAGACTTTTGCTCATCTTCTCGCCATTGACGGTGAGAAGGCCACTATGCATCCAAAACCGAGCAAAGTCTTCACCAGTTCCTGCTTTTGATTGGGCTATCTCGTTTTCATGATGAGGAAATCGAAGATCCATTCCTCCTCCATGGATATCAAAGGGAAGTCCCAGGTGTCTTGCACTCATCACACTACATTCGATATGCCAACCAGGTCGTCCTTCACCCCAAGGCGAAGGCCAACTAGGCTCACCTGGTTTTGCTGATTTCCAAAGGGCAAAATCTAGTGGACTTTGTTTTTTATCATGACTGGTTATTCGTGCACCTGATTTCATTTCATCTGGGTTTTGTCCAGAAAGCTTTCCATAGTCATTATAGGCACTTTGGTACGCTTCAACATTAAAATACACATCACCCTGACTTTCATAGGCAAAGCCGTTTTCTATGATCTTTTGGATGAGCCGTATCATATCTTGGATGCTTTCACTAGCCTTGGGATAGACGTCTGCCCGATGAATTCCCATGCGGTCAAGATCACCTAAGCAACGCTCTGTATAATAGGCACTATATTCCAATGCATCCATTCCTTTTTCATTTGAAGCATTGATGATTTTATCATCGACATCTGTTATGTTTTGCACATAGATGACTTCATAGCCTTTGTATTGGAGATAGCGTCTGATGATATCAAAAGAAAGATATGTTCGTGCGTGTCCGATGTGTGCATCGCTATAAACCGTCATCCCACAGACATACATGGTGACTTTTCCAGGGTGTGTTTCTGTGAAGGGTTCTTTTTTATTTGTCAGTGAATTGTACACACTAAGTGCCATAGAATTTTTACTCCTTTGCCAGACTGCTTTATTGGTAAGTGCGTTTTAAGGTTTACGAACAAAAAAAGTAACTTGTTTTTTTGCTCAAGCCAAATAAGTTATAAGGGGTCTTTTGTTTCAAAGATTCAAGTAATTAAATATTGGTTGTAGGAGGATTTCAGAGTATGACAATTACTGGAAGCAAACAAAAACAGATTGCTGTGTTAACTGGTGGAGGAGACGCTCCAGGTTTAAACGCAGTCATTAGAGGACTTACGGTAAACGCTATTCGCTATGGATATGATGTATTAGGGCTTATTGATGGCTGGCGTGGTCTTCTTGATGGAGGAGATGCAAAAACACTTGATCTTGATGAAGTCGAAAACATCCATATGATGGGAGGAACCATTCTTCACACCTCTCGGACAAACCCATACAAGGTCGAAGGCGGTGTCGAACAAGTCAAAGAGAATCTGAAGCGATTGAATTGCGAGTATCTTGTTGCAATAGGTGGGGAGGATACACTTGGTGTAGCAGCAAAGCTTCATAAGGATGGCATCAACGTCATTGGTGTCCCAAAGACTATTGATAATGATCTCTCCGAGACAGATTATACGTTTGGATTTAATACTGCAGTTGAACGTGCAGCAGAAGCAATTCAGAATCTCCATACCACAGCAGCATCGCATCATCGTATCATCATCGTTGAAGTGATGGGTAGACACGCTGGATGGATGACTCTTGAAGCAGGTATTGCCGGTGGTGCTTCAGCAATTCTTCTCCCTGAAGAAGAATATGATGTTGATGAGCTTGTCCAGATTGTAAAGAATCGTGAGAAGCGTGGAAAAGCCTACACGATTATTGCTGCATCTGAAGGTGCTCTTGCAAAAGGCGGAGATTTGAAATTCAAAGATGATAGAGTCGATGCCTTTGGCCATAAAATCCTTGGAGGCATTGCAGAACGACTGTCAAAAACCCTTGAAGAACGAACGGGCAAAGAATGCCGTCATGTCGTCCTTGGCCATTTGCAGCGCGCAGGAAAACCTTCTCCTTTTGATATCAATCTTGGTATTCGCTTAGGTGTTCATGCTGCAGATATGATTGAAAAAGAAGAATTTGGAATGATGGCTTCTTTAAAAGGAACCGAGATTGTCTCTGTCCCACTTGAAGCTGCTGTCGGTAAACTCAAAGTTGTGCCAAAACATCGTATCAATGAAGCTCGCCTGTTCTATGAACTTGAAAATGAAAAAATGAGTGTAATGTGAGGTGAAAAAAATATGCCACTAGTCCCAACAAGACAAATTTTAGATGAAGCTGCAAAGAAGGGGTATGGTGTACCCCATTTCAATGTAAACAATATGGAACAAGCACAAGCAATCATGCGTGGTGCAACTGAAGTGCAAAGCCCAGTTATTATGGCTGCATCAAAAGGAGCACTCAAATATTCTGAGATGGTGTTTTTACGAAACATCATGATGGCCTGTGCAGAACGCTATCCTGACCTTCCACTTGCTTTGCATCTTGACCATGGAACCTCAGTTGATATCTGTCAGCAGGCAATTGATCTTGGTTTTACAAGTGTCATGATGGATGGGTCTCTTATGGAGGATGGTAAGACTCCAAGAGACTATGACAGTAACATCGAGATTACTCGTGAAGTCGTAAAACTTGCTCATCCTCTCGGAATCACTGTTGAAGGGGAGCTTGGAACGCTTGGAGGCGTTGAAGACGGTGTCGGTTCAGGAGAAGTACATCTGACTGACCCTATGCAAGTCAAAGAATTTGTTGAAAAAACAAAAGTCGATGCACTCGCAGTAGCTGTTGGTACGAGCCATGGAGCCTATAAATTCAAAATCCAGCCAGATCCAGATAAAAACCTTCTTGCAATGGATATTATCAGAAAGATCCATGAGTTGTCTCCAGAACTTCATATGGTGATGCATGGTAGCTCTTCTGTCCCTCAGGAATTGATTGCTCAAATCAATCAGTATGGAGGTCAGATTCCTGAAACCTATGGAGTGCCGTTGTGGGCAATCAAGGAAGGAATTGAAGCGGGAGTGAGAAAAGTCAATGTAGATACTGATCTTCGTCTTGCAGTAACAGCAACGGTTCGCAAAGTATTTCATGATGATCCAGCAGTCTTTGATCCAAGAAAATATATGGGTCCTGCTCGCGATGCGATGCAACAAATCGTTATGGAACGTTATCGGACTTTTGGAAGTGCTGGTCATGCATTTGACTATCAACCAATGACACTTGATGATATGAAGAATTTCTACATGGAAAAAAGCTTGCTTCTCTAGTGTTTTCTTTTTTGGAGAGTCATGCTCTCCATCTCTTTTTTATAATGTTTCTTCTTTTCTTTTTGTGTCAAATAATTGATTTGGAGTTTTTCTCATGAAAGGTTGGTATGAAATATTTTTTACAAATTATGCAAAAAAGTATGATACTGAAGTCTTCACTAAAGGAACGATTGGAGAAGTTGACTTTATCGAAAAAGAACTTGGATTTGACAAAACAAAAAAGATCCTTGATGTGGGCTGTGGTACTGGTAGACATTCAATTGAATTGACAAAAAGAGGATATAATGTTATTGGTGTCGATCTTTCTGAGTCGCAATTAAAAAGAGCAAAAGAAAAAGCACAAGAGGAAAACCTAACTATTGAATTTCAAAATGCTGATGCAAGAAATCTTCCTTTCACTGAAGAATTTGATATGATAATCATGCTTTGTGAAGGCGGATTTTCCTTAATGGAGACAGATGAAGAGAATTTTGATATCCTAAAATCGTGCAAAAAAGCTCTAAAGCCTGGCGGAACATTTATTTTTACTATGCTGTGTGCTTTTTTCCCACTCTTCAATGATATAGAAAAATTATATCTAAGTGAAGGTTCCGAGGGTTGCTATCATGAGAAAGTTTTCTTTGATATGGTTGAATTAAGAGAAAAAAGCACTGTAGTAATGACAGATGACTCAGGTGAAAAAAAGACAATTCATTGTAATGAACGCTTTTTTGTTCCAACTGAAATACGGTTTTGGCTCTCTTCTCTTGGGTTTGAAAACATTTCCATCTCTGGTGCAAGGCTGGGCGAGTTTAGCAAAGACCATCCTATCACAAAGCAGGATTTTGAGATGTTAGCAGTTGCAACGAAACGATAAAAGATAAACTGCATCGTCGTATGTTTTATGTACGAAACAAGCGTTGAGTTGTAGTGATGAATTCGAGCAATCGTACTTTGGTTGTATTTCGTAGAGATCTTCGTTTATCAGATAATACTGCTTTGGTAAACGCCGCACTGAAGAATAGTGAGATTCTTCCTTGTTTCATACTTGATCCTCGCCAGCTAAAAAAAAATCAGTATCAATCAAAAAAAGCCATCTGTTTTATGGCTGAAGCACTCCTTTCACTTGACAGTCAGATTCAAAAGAAAAAGGGAAATCTTTTTGTTTTTAAAGGTGAGGCTGAATCTGTTATTGAAAAGATTCTAAAAGACTGTGAAGTTGATCATGTATTCATCAATAGGGATTACACGCCTTTTAGTATGATGCGAGACAAAAATATTAAAAGAATATGTGAAAAAAATAAGGTGGATTGTCAGTTTTTTAAGGATGTCTTATTGACTGAACCCGAAGAAATCCATAAAGATGATGGTTCACCATATACAATTTTTTCATATTTTTTTAAAAAAGCTTCGATACTCACAGTAAGAAAGCCTGAGAATGTATCTTCTCTTCATTTTTTCTCAGAAAACTTAGAAGACGATGTTGGGCTTGACCCTTTACATAGCATTATCAATTCAACACAAAAAAAAGCATTCTTAAAAGGCAATCATACAAAAGCGTTTGAGTTGTTAAAAAACATTGAGAACCTCAAAGACTATGAGCACTCTCACGACATTCCCTCACAGAATGGCACAAGTCTTCTTTCTGCATATCTAAAATTCGGTCTGCTCTCAATTCGAGAGATATATTGGAAGATAGTTCAAAGTCATGGGGCAAACCATCCATTGATTCGTCAGTTGTATTGGCGAGATTTTTTTACACATATTGCATTTCATTTTCCCTATGTTTTTCAGGGGGCATTTCATAAAAAATATGATGCTTTGAGTTGGGATAACGATAAAAAACTTTTTGAGAAATGGTGCCTTGGAGAAACCGGATTTCCAATTGTTGATGCTGGAATGAGACAGTTAAACAAAACTGGCTATATGCACAATCGCGTGAGGATGATTGCTGCCTCATTTCTTGTAAAAGACCTCCACATTGATTGGAAGTGGGGTGAAAAATACTTTGCATCAAAACTTGTTGATTATGATCCTTGTCTAAACAATGGTAATTGGCAGTGGTCAGCATCAACTGGTTGTGATGCTCAGCCATATTTTAGAATCTTTAATCCTTGGAGACAACAACAGCGTTTTGATCCCGATTGCCTTTATATAAAAGAGTGGGTAGAAGAGTTGAGAGACGTTTCTATAAAAGAGATCCATGATTTGCACAAAAATAATGCAAGTAAGCTTTCTTATGTTGATGCAATAATTGATCACAAAAAAGAGTCAGAAAAAACAAAAACTCTCTTCAGATTAGTAAACAATTAAATAATTTCAATGCCGGCTTTTTGAATTAAAGAAAGGAGTTGTTTTCTCACAAAACGTTATATAGACAGAGAAGTATAAACCAAAAAAACCCATTTGTTGATAGCGGGAAAAATAAGAGTTGGAATTCTTGTTTTTCATCATTCAACATCTCAAATAGGAGACTTTACTATTACCAATGATCATAAGGGAAATTCCCAGGAAAATCCAGACGAAATAAAAGAACGATTGCGTACGCCAAAACATTGGAAAAAGGAGATGTATGCTGTTGTTGAAAGTATTTTTGCAGGTTCACGCATGAAAGTGGCTTGTGCAGATGGCGTTAGCAGACTGGCAAGGATTCCTGGTGGAAAAAGAAGAAGCATTAAAAGAATTAGAGTTGGTGATCTTCTCATAGTTATTCCTTGGGACATTCAAGATGAAAAAGCAGACATCGTCTATCATTATAAAATCTATCAAGCTCGAAGTCTGAGTAGAATGAATAAACTTCCTGAAGAAATAAATATTTTCTAAAAGGCAGTTTTTTCTTTTTTTTAAGGTAAGCTAATAGTTAGTCCTAGATAGCTTTGATGAGTTTGTTTGGGATAGAGTTTTAAGATTTTTTCTTTATGGACTGTGCAGTGTGCAGGATAGATGTGATCGATTTTTTTGAGTACTTGAAAATCTTTAAATCCATGAAAACCACCCATAACTCCAGTGATTTGTCCAAATGATGAGGCAACTTTAAGTATGTTTTCTAACCCCGAATGTGAACAGCCAACCAAGACAAAGATGCCTTCTTTGTATTTGAGTATGAGTGAGTGTTCATCTCGTGGGGTGCCTTTGAGTTTACCTGTTGTAAAAAGATTTGATGTTATCTGCTCTGGCATTTCTCCAACAATATGTTGAGGTGCATCAATAGTCATATCTTTTTTAATCCGATAGAGTGTTGTATCGGGCAATATATTGATTAACTCTGGGAGTCCTCCATTATGGTCATAGTGTTCATGGGAAATGATGATGGTGTCAATGTCAAGAGGATTTTTTCCTAATGCTTTGAGGTTGTGTAAAAGAATGTTTCCATCGGTACCAGTATCAAAGAGAACTGTATTTTCTGAACTTTCTAAAAGACAAGAAAATCCATGGTCTGAAATAAGGTTGGTATTTGATCCTTTGACATCATCATAGACAATAGTAAGCTGCATCATCATACTCGTTTCCCCCATAGGTTATCGGATTATTACATCATTTTGCCGTATCTTTATTCTTACTTTTTGATCTATGCCTATCTGTGCACCACAGCGACAATAGACATTATGATCTTTTGTTATCGTTGTATCTTTAATGATGCGCCCCTTCCAACAGACAATGACTTTTCCAGAGCCAATTTTTTGGTATCGATACAACTCCGCACCACATTTTTTACATGAGATAGTAAGTGCTCTAGCTTTCATGATGAAGTATCAGTAACGCCATCTTTCAAGATGTGGGATGACTTGTGCCATTTGTTTTTTTGCATCCTCAAAAGTTATCGTTGAGTCCTGGTCTGCCCAACCTTTTGCTGAGACTTCTATCATTTCATTCATATCAAGTTCGGGTGCAGTAAACTTTCCATCTTTGTAACAGAATACACAGTATTTTTCGCTTTTCGATCCGTCAGCTTCTGTGCCGTAGTGGTCCTTCTCAGCAAGGGGCATTGCACAGCTTTGACATATATGTCCCATTTGTTTCATAAATTATGTTCCTCCAAAAAAAGAGAAGTAAAATAACTATTTAACAATTTGTTTTAAAGGCCCTATTGGAAGGCGATTTCTTCAACCCAGATGAATCCACTTGGACGTGGGCCCCAATTAAGATTTTTTGAAATGGCATAATATTGGTTTGGCGAGTAAAGTGGTATATAGGCAACATCTTCAGTTGCAATGCTAAAAACTTCTTGTATGAGCTCTTTTCTTAGTTCTGAATCTACTTCATGCATGATGTTATCTAAAAGCATATCGACTTCGGGATTTGAGTAGTTCCCATAGTTCCAAAGACCAATGTTTTCACTATAATTTGTACTATGTAATAATAGCTCAATTGTTGACTCAGCATCGATTGCATTGATGGAGGCAACAAATAATGAGACGTTTTTTACATAGAGTTCATAGTAATAGTCATAATCGTCAAGATATCTCGAATTTACAGTGATGTTTATGTGCGAAAGACTCTCTGAAACCCAGTCAGATATAGTCCTCCCAAAACTTGAGTTGACACTAAGAAAACTAAGATTGAAACCTTGTTGATATCCTGCCTGTTTCATCAGTTCTTGTGCTTCCTTGACATTATAGTCTAAGGGTTCTATGCTTGGGTCAAATCCATAGATATGAGACGTTATTATCTGTGATTGTTGTGTTGCTGTCTCTCCAAAGCTTTCGTCGATAAATGTTACAATGTCTAAGGAATGATAGATTGCCTTTCTCACTTTCAACTCCGATAACGGGTTTTCTCCATCAGGATAGGCATAGCTTGAATTTATCTGATGATCAAAGCCAAGATAAACAACATTTGGAGTCTGAACAAAGCTAACTTTGACATTAGTAAAGTTTGCTATCTCTAAAACATCTTGTGATGAGATTCTTACAATGTTAAGTTCATTGTCTTCTACTTTTTCAAGAACATCTACTGACGAATTTAAGATTCTAAAAGTCACTTTCTTAACATCCAAAGGGCCTTTCCAGTAGTTTTCAAAAGACTCAAGGACTATTGTCTCACCAGGCACATATTCAGTATACTTATATGCTCCAGTTCCTACCGGAAGAGCCTGGGATTCATTGCTGAGTGATTGCATATAGTCTTTTGAAAGCATATAAAGCGAGATTATTTTATTAAGAAGAGTGGGTACCGGCTCTGTTGTGATAAAATCAACAGTATAATCATCAACAATTTTTACCTCTGAGACATCGCTAAATTGTAAGTCAAAAAAAGAGAGATTTTTCATTGTATCAAAGGTATATTTAACATCTTCTGCATCAAAACTATCGCCATTGTGAAAGCTGACATTTTCTCGTGGAAAAACCGCCAGGTGGTATCATTGGGGTTTATCCAGGATTTTGCAAGACCTGCAGCAAAATCTATGCTGCCTTGCTCGATTTCAACTAGAGAATTATATAAGTTGGTGTTTACTGATAATGATGTGACATCTCTTGTCTTCATCCAAGGGTAAAAACCAGAGATATCAGAATATATTCCTATAGTGATTTCTTTTGGAGAAGTTGATAGATTTTCTAAAAAAAGACAGCCCGCGGGAAGAACGAGTAATCCAAAAAGTAAAAATGAAAGGAGCCTGTGAATCTTTCCTCTGTTCATAATCCACCATGTTTAAATGAATTGATAAAAAGAAATAAGAGCCAAACCTTTAAAGGTGTTCTTATAAAAATATAGAAAAAAGGAAAATTTTGTTTAATGTGCCTTCTTCATACAATAAAAACCAGAAGAGTTATCTAATACACAACTCATCAATTGATGAATAAAATGAATGAAGAGCTTCAAGAAATTTTAAAAAAACTCTCCAACATGTATGATCAAGAGAGTAAAAACTCCTATGTTTCTGTATATATCAATAGGCTTCAAGATCCAAAATATCTGTCAAATAGAGCTCCTACATGTTCGAAATTACTTGATGGAGAAGAACAAGAAAATTTTGAGCAAACAATGCAGATGATAAATGAGTTTCTTTCATCAGAAAAGGAATCATACATCGCAATTTTTGCATCAGCAAAACATGATTTTTTCCTAAACATCACCCTACCGCAGGCTTTGATGAATTCATTTACAGTTGATTCTTCGCCCTATATCCGACCGCTAGCAAGACTGTTAGATGAGTATGAATCTTTCACTTTGCTATTATTAAATTCAAATGAAGCAACCATCTACTCGGTTAGTTTAGGAAAAGCTGAACAAAAAAAGAATCTTAGTGAAGATATTATTAATCGTCATAAGAAAGGGGGTTGGAGCCAGGCACGTTTTTCAAGGAGAAGAAAAGGTGCTATTAAAGATTTTTTCAAAGAAGTAGAAGAAGCTTTAAGTAAAACTGTTGAAGAAAATATTATTGTTGCAGGTCCTGGTGTTGAGAAAATAAACTTTAAAAATTCTCTTCAACCAAATATTAAAAGTAAAATTGTCGATGTTTTAGATATTGATATTGATGAGCAAGAAAAACTTTTTGATGAGTCAATTGAGAAGATTGCAGACTTTAAGAAACAAAAAGATCATCAGTTAATTGAAAGACTCAAAAAAGAGATTTTAACTGATGGCCTTGCTGTCTATGGTTTTGAGCAGACGCTGCAGGCAGCTCAAAGAGGTCAAATAGATGTTCTTCTTGTTGAGAAGGACTATAAATTAAAAGGCTGTCTCTGTGAACATTGCCAGTTGCTTAAGTCCGGCCCAATTCAAGAATGCCCTATCTGTGGTGGGCCAACTACTGAAGCAGATACAATTGAAGAAATTATTGAGTTTGCAAAAAGAACTGATGCATCAGTAGAGTTTTCTAATGATGAGTATCTCTCAAATATCGGGCATATTGGCGGTTTACTCAGATATAAGATCAGCTAGGCACTATGGAGTAAATTGGTGTGGTTGTGATGCGGGATGTGCGTCAAGAAGAAGACCAAAGCTTATTGGTATGAGTAATGGTGCAAATCCTCGAAGAATTGGTTTTGGAATACTTAATGGCCAGTTGTCGTAGTAGTTATTGTCAAATTGGATGTTTTTTGGCCTTGGATAATAGAGATTATATGAATATGGTATCCAAAAGACAAATGCATGCATTGTACTTTTTTTAAAGTTGTTTTGTTCTACGAAAACATTGCTGCAATCAAAGAGATGGATGCCAAAGGTGTTGTTTTCTATGTCATTGTGTGCGATGCTGCAGTTGTCTCCTTCTATTTGTATTGCGGCAGTAAAGCCTTGTATGGTATTGTTGTGTATGATATTGCCGCTGCAATCTGCAGTCTGCCTGCCAACATAGGCAAGGATTGCTCGGTTTCCAAAGCTAAAATCACAGTGCGATACAATATTTTCTTTTGAGTGCAGAGCAACACCGTTGTTACCAAAATCATCTTCAAAAATTCCTGGACGTATATCAAAGCCTGTAATTGTACAACAGTCTGCTTCAACGAAAACAAGCGATCCAACATTCTCTGTCGTGTAGATGATTGGTTTTCCGAAATCCTCACCTGATTCATATTCAGATGGTATTCCTTCAAGTGTAATTGAGTGCAACAGTTCTATTTTCTCACAGTACTGTCCACTATATACTTGTATGATATCTCCGGAATTTGAGTTTTGAATTGCTGATGAAATGGTGGTATAATCTCCATCTCCTTCATCGTCGACAAGCAAGACATTCTGAGCAAAGGCATTTATTTGACAAAATGGTTGTAAAAGGATAACTAAAAGAAAAACTGTGGCCAGACCCGTTATGGTTTTCTTCATTGTTATTGTTCCCCTATCTTTGTGAAGCCTTCTTATACTTATTAATATTTACGTTTTTAAATCAAAAAAAGATCGTCTTGGTCTAATGCAAAACTAAATAACAAACACTTCAAATGCTCTTTTTGCAGACATGAAGCAATTAAAAAAAATAGTTGAAAACGCTGAAAACTTAGCCGGTTTTACAGCTTTTTTGCTAATTACTCTTGGAATCATTCAAATAATTTTAGGAGAAACAATTTCCAAAAGTATTGCTCTTACTGCAAATGGCATTGATTGTATAGGAGATGGCTTTGTCTCCGCTGTTGTATGGGTTGGACTGAGGCTGTATAAAAAACCAGCGAATCAGAAATTTAGGTATGGCTATTATAAGATGGAAAACCTTGCTTCTGCTCTTGCTGCAATTGTCATGATTGCTCTTGCTATGTATATTGTGTTTCGGTCGTATAATCAGCTGTTAAATCCTCATCCAGTTGAACTACCACTTCTTGGGGCAATTGTTGCAAGTATTGCAGCAGCAATTTCTCTTGGTTTGGGGCTCTATAAATATCTAAGTGGAAAACAAAAAAATATGAATTCTGTTCGATTGGAAGCATTTAACACAATAAAGGATGGTACAGCCTCTGCATTAACTGTTATTGCACTGATTTTGACTTCTCAAGGCTTTCTTATTGCCGATTCTATTGTTGGTTTTATTATTGCAGGAATTATCTGTACTATTGGTTTTGCAGCAATAAAAGAAAGCAGCTATATGCTTGTGGATGCTTGTGATGGCGAGTGTATCAGTAAGACACAATCGATTACCTCTCTTGTTGAAGGTTTTACTGAGGTTAAAGCTGCTCATGTGATTAGGATTAGACAGGCTGGACCGATTTTTCAAGGAGAACTTGAAATTGAAGTGCCCCAAGATATGACGATAAAAGAGTTTAATGGGCTTAAAAGAAAGATTGATGAGAAAATAAAAGAAAATTTTCCAGATATCGAAAAACTAACTATTACTACTATGGAGAAGACTTTGAAGAAGAATTGATTTTTTTATTTTTTTGTGATGCATATGGATGTTGACCAAGTTTTAGAAATACTTCAAAAGAATGCTCAACCAGATAAGGTTAAAAGAATGGCAGATTTTGGTATTAACCCTGAAAAGAGCCTTGGTATCTCAGTTGCTACACTTCGTTCTATTGCAAGAAAAATTGGAAAAGACCATGAGCTGGCTTTAAAATTATGGGAGACGGGTATTCGTGATGCAAGAATTCTTGCCCCCCATATTGATGAAGTAAAAAAGGTTACACCTACTCAGATGGATGCGTGGGCAGATGATTTTGATTCTTGGGATGTTGTTGATAATTGTTGTGGCCATTTGTTTGATAAGACTCCATATGCATATGAAAAAGTGGTTGAGTGGAGCACTCATGAAAAAGAATTTGTCAAGCGTGCGTCTTTTTCGTTGATTGCTTGGCTTGCAGTTCATGATAAAAAACAGTCCGATGAAACATTTATTCAGCATTTTGAGCTCATAAAAAAAGCTGCATATGATGACAGAAATTACGTTAAAAAAGCAGTGAATTGGGCTCTACGCTCTATTGGTAAACGCAATATTGACCTTAACAAAAAAGCAATTGAACTAGCCGTTGTTCTAAAGGAAATGAATAATTCTTCTGCTCGCTGGATTGGAAGTGACGCGTTTCGTGAGCTATCAAGTAAAAAAGTAAAAGAACGCTTAGAAAAAAAGAAAAAAGTGGCCTAGGCAAATCCTTTGATTGCCATGACGCATTGTTTACAGACCTTTTTTTGTTTACCTTTGACATCTAAAACATGTAGGTCTTCGATGCCATGCTCTTCACCACAAACAACGCAGTGTTCTCTTTTTTCTGTCATTTCAACATTACCTCCATGCTTTCTTTAGTGTTATGACTCATATATAAATGCTTCAGTTGTATTCAATTTTTATGCCCCAAACATTAAGAAAAAATACTCTATTGCCTATCTCGTTCTTAGGAGCATTGTTGGAAGTAGCATGAATCTGTTGTTTGCATCTGATATTCATGGTTCAGAAAAAAGATACAAAAAGCTGTTTAATGTAATTGAGAAAAAAAATCCAGATGCAGTGTTGCTTGGAGGAGATCTACTTCCTCATGCATTAAAAGAATATTCCATGCAAGAATTCATAGAAACTCATATTTTTGAAAAAATTAAAGCAGTCAAAAAGAAAACAGACACTGAGTTCTATGTTATTTTTGGAAATGATGATCCAAGGATATACGAAAAAACATTTATTGAAACCTCTGAGAATGGTTTGATACACTATATCCATAAGAAAACAGAGGAACTCGGTGATTTTTTTATTTCAGGCTACAGTTATGTTCCACCGACTCCTTTTCAGTTGAAGGATTGGGAACGCTATGATGTCTCTCGTTTTGTAGATGTTGGGGCTATCCCGCCGGAATCTGGAATTCATACTATTGACCCTCCAGAAGAAATCAGACATCACACCATCAAAGATGATTTAGAAGAGTTGGAAAAAAGCTCAGATCCTAAAAAGACAATTTTTCTTTTCCATGCCCCACCATACAAGACTTTTCTTGACCGTGCTGCTTTGGATGGTCACTTTGTCGATTATGCTCCTTTAGATGTCCATATTGGAAGCATTGCTATTCTTCGCTTTATTGAAAAATATCAACCATTTATGACTTTACATGGCCATGTTCATGAGTCAACTCAGTTGACTGGGTCTTGGCAACAAAAAATCGGCAGCACTTTTTGTATGAATGCTGCCCATGACGGGCCTGAACTATCCGTAATAACTATAGATACAAAGAATCCTAATGATGCAAAGCGTGAGATTTTTTCTGTTGATTAAGTACACATCAGTTTTTAATGGATTTGTAGTTTTTTTGCAGAACTAAACGGCCCTATGATATGGGTTGCCCAGGCAGATTGTTTTTCAATATCTTCATCTGTGACAAAGTGGACATCTAAAAGTCCACCTGTTTTTTCACCAATGCGTTTTTCATTTTCTTTGTCAAGTTTTTTACTCCATTGGTCAAACCATGCTTTGAGTTTTTCTTTTTGTTCTTCTGTTCCTTTGAAATGAACAATGAAATCTATATCTGATGCTGGCCCCGGGTTTCCTTCTTTAACGCTCCCTATGAGATAGAGCGCCTTTACACCATAGACTTCTGCATCAAGTTCTCCTGCGATTTCTTCTACCTTTTTCATCCTCCAGTTCCAATGATCTGCGGGTTTAAGATAGCCAAGTGCTTTTTCTGCTTCTCCATCCATGATGATGCTAAGAGTGGAGTCCTCTTGTATATCTGATACTTTTACAACGCAGACAACATTACTGAAGTCTTCTGCATCCGAGACAAAATCTAAGAGATGGTTTGTAACACCTATTAAATCGTCTTCATTAAGTGTGTTTTCTTCATTGTCAGGATAAAGTGGAAGATATTTGATTTCTGCTTCTACGAGGTCTTGGAAGAAGTGTGTTCCAAAAGAAAGTTCTGGTGTATATCCTTCTTTTTCTTTTGCTATTTCAACTAAAAGGGAGGTGTTGTTGATGTCTCTATAGTTAACAGGAACTCCTAATTTGATATCTCCTCTGCTCCCCCATCGTCCCGGGCCCATGAGTATGAATTTTTTCTTTGGAAGTTTTGTGTTTAATTTTCCGATGACATTTGCTACTTCCTGCATCTTTTCCCTTGAGGGCAAACGCGTGTATTCTTCAGGTTTGACGTAGACAACATATTCGATATTTTCAAGCTGTCCTGTTGTGATGTATTTTGTTGCTGAGAATAGTTTTTGGGTCGAAGGTATGTTTTTTGGTATTGGTTTTCGTATGGCATCTAGTGATTGGCTCTGTGGTCTGCATTGAAGAAGATAAAGTGTTTTTCCATCATAGGCAAACTCGACATCAACAGGCGTATTGATTTCTTTTTCAAGGTTTTTTAATATCTTTTTGATTTTTTCTAAGAAATCTGTTTTTGTCAGCAGTTTTTCAAACGTGATGACTAAATCTGAGTTTTTTGGGTCAAACATGATTTTTTGTGGCATCTTTAGTAAGCCGTTTTCATGGATGCTTACTGCAAGGTCAAGGTCTTCACATTCTTCTGCATAGGTTTTATAGATTTTAAAAGCCTCAACTGTTTCTATTGCCCCGGTGCTTAGATTGATGACATCCATGTAGCGTGGGGAATATTTGATTTTTTCAGGGACGAGTGTATTGACTTGAAGATTTGGTCTGTTTGGAGACATTAGTATTGGATAGTCGTTTGCAACACGGTCTACTGCTCTTGTACCAAGTCCGGGGACAAGCCTGATTACTCCATCTTCTCTTAGGATTCTTGGTGACCATCTAAACTCGTTTCTGCTAAAGGCAACTCCACTACATAGCGGCATGAAATAATGCCCTATTTGTCTACCTATGACTTCTTGGATGAGAATTCCCATTTCTTCACTGAAATCCAAAAGTCCTCGTTCTCGTCTGTATTCTATTGGATCTGGTCCAAAGGTCGAAGCAAAGACTTCAGATATTGCATCAAGTAACGCAAAGAGCCTTTCTTCTTCACTTCCTGTATTTGGCACAAACAAGCTTTTGTATTTTCCTGAAAATGCCGCTCCAAAGCTATCTTCAAGAAGGCTTGATGATCGTACAATGATTGGTTTTCCTTCAAGGTCTCGTATAACTTTTCTAAGTCCTTCTACGATTTCTGGCGGGAAGACTGAGTTTTTGAAGATTTGTTCTAAAAATGGTTGTTCTTGTCGTATTTCATCTGGGTTGAGGTATTTGTGGTGAAAAATCTCATCAAGGTCGTTGTAATGAATAAAATCAATGATGGTATCAGAACTCAAATACCAACTTCTTGGAAATTGTATGTCTTTGAGTTGTTCGTCTTTTTTGGCCGTTGTCTCGATTATTTTTTGAGCAAGAAGAATTCCTGAGGTTTTTCCTCCAAGTTTTCCTCCACTTTGGGCAGGGCCAACGACGTGCTTAAGAAGTGGAACAAAGTCTTGGGTTGTGATGAATCGTTTTGCAACATTGACATACTCTAATCTTCCTGTAAAGAATCGTCTGATGAGGGCAGTACGTATACTTGTTTCATCTTCTGGGAAGAGAAAAGAGTCACTTTCGGTTTTTTCAAAAAATCTGATTAATTCATTGGTTATATTTACTAATGCGACATCTCGTTTTTGGGATGTGATGAGTAGTGGGCGTATCTTGTCTTGTTTCATCCAGTTTTTAAAAAGTTCTGAGAGTTCTTCTGAGGAAAGACATTCTCTTGCTATCTCAAAGACTCTTTCTTGGATTAAGTTGAGTTCTGCAAGGTCTTGCCTTGGGTTTGGCATGTTGATGCCGCACCATTGTTGTTCTGAGGATTCCCTGTCAACTGGGCAGACGTTGTTGATAAGTTCAGTAATACGTTTGTTTTCAAATCGATAAAGATAATACACCATTTTTCTTGTGATTCTAAGTAGGATTCTGGGGTCTGTCTTTATGAGAAGATCGATGATGACTTCCCAGTCTTGTTTTGTTCTTTTTCGTTGATTTTCTTGTGCATGTCCTACATTGTTTTGTACATTGTTAAGTTGTTCTCTGTGTTGTTGGAGTTCTTCTTTTAACTTTTTCTCATCGATGAATTTTGATAAAAGATCTGTAATGGCGTCAATAAGTCGCCGTTCTTCAACTAAGAATGGTCCTTCGTCTTCTTTTGGTTTTTTTTCAAGGTAGCAGATTTCTAGTTTTCCAATAACTTTTCCTTCTGAGGTGATGACGCCTGATTGAATCCATGGTGTTTTCTTAAAATTCTTAGTATGATACTGTTTATCATTTATCTTGAGTTGAGCGCAGGTTATCTCCGGATATTGCCAGGAGGGAGGAATTATTTCTAAGATTTTTTCAAATACTTCTTCTTCTGCCAAGCTATCGTCTCTAACAATTTTGGTAAGTTGGTAGAGACAGTTGAGTTCTTTTACTCGTTCTTTGAGCTGTTTGATGTTGTTTCTTGAATCTGTTTTTGCACTTTCTGATTCTTTTACCATGCTGTTTTTTCTCCAGCTACCTTCATTTTCTTATTTATCGTTCTTTTTTAAAACTAAACCTTTTCTGCTGCATCCATCAAGAATTACTTGGAGATTTTTTGGTGCTCTAACGTGTATGATATCTTTTGTTTCTTCGATTATTTCTAGGGATTTTAAAAATTCCCAGTCAACATCTCCGCTACCTTTTTTTGTGATGAGGTATCCTATCTGTGATGATACCATATCATGGAAAAAGTGTGAACCTTGGCTTGGTTCAAGCATTCGTTCTGAAAATGGTGTTTCTATGATGACTTTTACTCCTGCAATGTCACTCCATTGTACAGGTATGCCAAGCCAAGGGTCTGATGAACCCCATCGGCCAGGTCCAATAAGCATGTAGGGTTTGTTTTCATCTAACAGTGTTGTGTTGATAGCTCTAATCTGCTCTACTATCCTTGTTGAGTTGGACATGTCAAAGGTGTCTGGTTTGACATAGATGATGTCTTCTATGTTTTTGATGATTCCATTTCCTAGTGCATTTTCGCTAAAGCAGAGTATATTTTTCTCTGGATAGTCTTCGAGGCTAATCTTGCAGTTTTGGTCTGGAGGCATCATGCTTCTCATTTGGAGCACAACGAGTTCAGCTGTTTCTTCTTTTGTTTTTGGCAGGGTCACTGCAAATTCTATTTCTACTGGGTATCCAAGTGCTATTTGACTTACTTCTAATAAGAGATGAATTGCTTTTGCAAGAGGAAATGAATCATAAATTATGATGGGAGAAAAATCAACGACAGGCAGTCCTCCTTCTTCTAAACCCGGATAGAGTGCATCATCTGCTGGAAGATACGTTGAGGCAATATGGGATAAGACTTCTTCTTTGTCAACTGAGTCAAGGTCGAGTTGTACAACTGAGCTGTCTTCTTCTTTTGAACCAAACGAATAAACAGAATTGAGATCAACTGCAAAGAATTTAGTTTGGGAATAGGAAATGAAGTCTTTTGGTGTTCCACTGATTGGTCTTTTTGGTTTTGCTGGCGAGAAACAATAGGTCGCACCACCTTCAACAATTGCTTTTCCAAGACCAAGTGCAAGATAAGCGATTCCTTCTTCAGGCTTTGAGGCTCCTACTGGATAGTGATTGTATGATTTTGCAACACCAGAGATTGTTGGATAAAAATACCGCCCATGTTTTTTTCCTACAACTTCTTGTAGGATGACTGCCATTTTTTCATCTCCAATTCTTTTTGGTGTTGATTTTATGTAGGTTTGTGCTCGTTGGAAGTAGGTTGATGAATACACATATTTTACTGCGGTGCAGACTTCTTGGAATCTGAGGTCTGTTTCCCATGATTCATTTGGGAGTAGTACTGAAGAATATATTCCTGCAAAGGGCTGTTGGAGGGAGTCTTCAAGTATTCCTGAGGATCTGATGATGAGTGGTTTTTGTGTATTTCTTACAAATGAGCGTAGGTCTCCAAGTATTGTAGGAGGCAGGCTTGCTTTTAGAAAGGTTGCAGATATTCTTTCATCTGAAAGATCAAGGAGTTTGGAGTCAAAGAGGTTGTTTTTTTCAAGAAAACTTTCAAAGACATCTGTGGAAAGTACAATTGTTCTTGGCACCGTGATTTTTATTCCGGGGAGGATATCTTCTGGCACATATTTTGTGAGTAGTTGTGCAAGAAAGGCAAGACCCCTTGCTTTTCCTCCAAGTGATCCTTCACCCATGCGACTGAATTTTCCAAGAGTTCGTTTTCCTGATCTGTCATAGTCTGAGATAAGTTCTTCATTTATTGTGTAGTGAAAAACCTCTAGACATTCTATAAGCTGTTTTTTTAGACTTGACTTTGAGGTTTGGTTGTGTTCTATTTGTTTGACTTGTTCTGAAAATTCAAATTCTCTTAGAGTCCATAACCATTGTGAAAAGAGGGATTTTTTTGCATATTTTTTTAAGTTTTTCTCCGGGATTTTATCGAGGTTTTCTTCAAGTTCTGCAATACTTTTTATCTGTATTTTCATTCCGTTTTTATCTTCGATTAAAAAACTCATTTCTCCGAGTGATTTTTTAATATGATCTTTGACGATGTCTCTGAATTTTGGTTCATTTTTTGAAACAAGTCGTATATGTTTTGGTACTGTTTTTTTTGGCTGTATGGGCTCTGATGAGTTGACAAGAATGGGCAAGTTTGGAGATTTTTGTATCAGTTTTGTTGAAAGATCAAGCCCTGCTGTAACATCAACTCCATCTTCTGAGATGCTATGATTGTCTGTGATAAGACAGATGAGGTTCTCTCCGTAGGTTTCTAAATAACTGTATGCTTGTTGAAATGAAGTTGCATGAAGAACAAGCGGCCTTCGTTCATATCGCCTGAGTCTTTGAAAGGAGTTGAGTTCTTCTTTTTGTATGAAGTCCATTGAAGTGTTTATTTCATCATAGATTGCTTCAAGTAACGATGAATAGTATTGTATGGAGTCTTCAATGAGTAAAATGATGTTGTTTTTTCTAATTTTTTCTTTTGTGATATTTTCTTTGTCTTCGAGTAGTTGGAGTATTGAGGTTATTATTTTTCCGTCTCCATTCCATGTAAAATAAAAATCTATTTGGTTTTTGACATCATTTTTTTTGATGTCTTGAAGGGTTTTGATGCTATTTTCAAGCATCACTATTGGTATGTTTTTTTGTGACTTTATTTCTGAGATATGGGTGTAGAGTTCCTCTGAGTCTTCATGATTAAAGATGATGTAGACGTCAAAGGATTCTTCTGAGATTTTCTTCTGTGCTTGTTGGTGATTTGAAACATTGATAAGTTGTATTTGAGAAGCAGTTTCTTTTGACGAAATCTGTCTAAGAAGGCGTTGTAGTCGCCCTTGTTCTTCTAAAAGGAAGAAATCGTAGGAAGAAGAAAGCAAAAGTACCTTTGAAACCCGGTATGTTGTCAAGGTCTGTGGTTTTTGTGTTCCAACACTAGAATACTCCAGTGTTCTACCGGTTATCTGTTCTATTTTTTTGCGTATTTCTTCTTCCTTTGATTCCATATTTTTCTGGGTTATTGAAGACAGTCTATTTATATCCAACCACGTAGTTTACATGCATCAACTACTCGGGAGATTGCAATCATATATGCTGCATCTCTTACTCGAAGTTTTTTTGCTTTTGCAAGATCCCAAACTTTGTAGAATGCATCAGTCATCTTGTTGTCGAGTTTTCCAAGGACTTCTTCTTTAGTCCAGTAATAGTTTTGATTGCATTGTACTTGTTCAAAGTAACTGCAGACAACGCCACCTGCGTTTGCAAGAAAATCTGGGATGACGATGACACCGTTTTTATCTAAGATGTTGTCTGCTTCTGGAGTGATTGGTCCGTTTGCACCTGAAACTATGAGTTTGACTGTTTTTGGTATCTTTTGTACAGTTTCTTCTGTGATTGAGTTTTCTAGTGCTGCAGGGATGAGGATATCGACTTCATGAGTAAGCCAGTCATCTCCATTCAAAACTTCGTATCCAAGTTTTTTTGCTTGTTTTTTATCTATTGATCCAAAGCAGTCAGTGATGGTGAGGAGTTCTTCTAGGTTGATTCCTCCTTTTTTGTAGAAGCTGTATGATGTTCCATCTTCTTGGTCCCAACAGGAGACAGATACTACTGTTCCTCCATATTCGTTGTAGAGTTCTATTGCGTAGCGTGCGACATTTCCAAATCCTTGGACGGATGCTTTTGTTTTTGTGATATCTATATCCATTTCTTTGAGTGATTCTCTTATCATGTAGACAACGCCGTATCCTGTTGCTTCTGTTCTTCCAAGAGATCCGCCGATTCCAACTGGTTTGCCTGTGATGACACCTGGATATTTTCCACCTGTGATTGCTTCATATTCGTCCATCATCCAGATCATGTGTTGGTTATTGGTCATCACATCTGGTGCTGGAACATCTTGCACTGGTCCGATATTTTTTGATATTTGTCTAATCCATCCTCGACAGATTTTTTCTTGTTCTGTTGAAGTAAGATTATGGGGATCACAGATGACTCCTCCCTTTCCTCCTCCAAGAGGGATATCTGCTACGGCACATTTCCATGTCATCCACATGGAGAGTGCTCGAACAGTATCAATGGTTTCTTGAGGATGGAATCGTATTCCTCCTTTGCATGGTCCTCGTGCATCATTGTGTTGTACTCGAAATCCTTTGAAGACCTTGGTGGTTCCATCATCCATTTTTACTGGGATGCTGAAGTGGTATTCTCTGAGGGGTTCTCTGAGGAGTTCTCTTGATGAATCATCAAGTTCTAGCATATCGGCTATTCTATCGAATTGGTGTTGAGCCATTTTAAATGGGTTGTATCCTTCTTTTGCCATGGGATAGTCCGCTCCATTAGGTGAGTGATTGTGCCGATATTGTAAGGTATATTTATAGTTGGATTATAAAAATACGACTTTAGTGTGTACAAAAGTATAATTTTTTTTTATTTTTTAATATCATTTTGTACATGTTTTTTAAAAATTATCCCTTAATAAAGCAATATTATCTTGTATTAAAAGGAGAAAAAGTAAGTATCATTTTTGTCTCTTTATTTCCCATAATTTTCGCTCTATACATGCCAAAGAGAGTTTTTGTGGTTTGATGGTATGTATCATCTTTGACGAGAGAATACTATTTTCGATAGCACCTATGTCCGAGGAGAATTTTGAGGTTAGTTCTTCACCAAAATCAAAGAAGCCTTCAATGGTATCAAAAGCAGAAAATGTTAAAAGATTGTACACTCCGGTACTTGTTTCTTGAGCACGAGGCACATGTACATTGTCTTTGATGAATCCTTTGATTTTTTCTTTATTTGATTTAACCTCAATTAAAGAAACGACAAGATTATAGCCGGGCGGGATGAATAAATGTGGAAAAAGGCATTGCGGGTTGCTGATTACTCCTGCATTAAGAAGAGTGTCTACGCGCTTAGAAATCGTCTTTCTGCTGACGCCAAGAGTCCTTGAAAGCATGGTATCATTTCGATGTATGAATCTTCCTTTAATCAAATCTACAAGTAATCGAAACGAGAGTTCATCAAGTCTTAATGTGCCAAAAGTGACAAAACCGTCTTTTTCAAATCGCTTTGTGAGTTCTTCAACAAAGCAACCTGGATTGTATTTAAAGGTCTGCTTATTGCTAAAGATGAGTGAGTTTGCAGGGGCCCGATATTGTCTATCAGGTATCTTCTCGTCTAAAATGATTTGCTCACGCCATGAGTGATATGACTCCAGGTCTTCAAAAAATTCTAAAAGTAAAGTGTTATACGGCCCTTCCATACAAGAAAAAGCGGCAAAGATGTGTGCATCATCCATAAAAAAATCTCGTGTCTCAGGACTTCTTGGTATATCTGCTCTCACTAAGATAAGAAGTGGATATTCAACAAAGAGATAGGGGAACGGATAAAATGGTGGTGTGAGTATGTTGTTTTCATAAAGCCAAAGGATTCGTTTTTTTATTGTACTTCTGTGGACGCCATACTCATTTGAAATTGCATGGATATTTACCTTGACTGCAGCTCCTGAAACAAGGTTCCGGAGTATTTGAAGGTTCAATTCATTTTCAAGCAATTTCATAGGGCTTCAAAACTACTCTTAGATATAAATAGTATAGTGTAAGAAAACAAGAAGTGAGTTGAAGCATTCTCCAACTCAAAAATACAAACTCTTTAGATGTGGATCTTACTCGGTGTATTCATCTAATGCCTGCTTGACTTCAGTAACATAAGTCATTGCAGGTCCGCCACCCATAAGGATTGCAACAGTTGCAGTCTCCATGATCTCATCAGGAGTTGCTCCTGCTTCAAGTGATTTTTTTACATGAATTGCAATACAATATTTGCAGCGTGCAGTAATTGCTGTTCCAAGTGTGATGAGTTCTTTTGTTTTGGTGTCAAGGACATTTGGTTTGAGTACTGCACCCATAAATGCCTTAAAACTTCTCATGGTCTCAGGCTGTTTCTTTGAAAGTTCTGCCATCATATTCATTACACTATCAACTGATTCACTCATTTCGCCCATTTTTTTGCCTCTTTTTATTTTTTTAAGCAACAAAGAGTATCTTTTTTGTATGCTCGGCTGCCGGTAAATATGTTTACCCATTTAGCTTTATGGTTAACATTCGTTAGTTAGATTTTTAAAAAATTTAAACAAAAACAGATTTAGTCAGATATCTCAAGACCGGCGCCATTTTTCAAATGTTTTCCTAAGATATCAACAAATCTAACCATTGGTCCGCCATCAACAATATCGTGGTCAACGGTGAGTGTAACATGCATAATGTCTCTCACCCCAATTTTTTCTTCATCAATGACTCCAGGTTTTTTGACTACTCCTCCAATTAATAACATGAAGGCTTGAGAGCCCCCAAGCGGAATAGCCCAACCTGGAAAGTTTCCTTGCATACCAATGGCACTCATTCCAACAGTTCCCATATGTTGTTTTTTGATGAGTCCTTTCTTTCCATAATGACCTATGACAAGTTTCTTTAAAAAAAGTGGAGCTTTGAGAGCAAATTTTTCAAAACTGCTGAGTTCTTCTCCTATCACTTGAGTCGATTCGTCCACCTCTATTTTTTGAGCTTCGCGTATTTTCTCAGTTATCTGATAGACATCAAGTTCATTTGCTTGTCTTAGAAGCAAAGGGATAGGGCGGAATTCTCCACCAACATTACGCTCAATTGCCATTCCTACATCAACGTCTTCAAATGTCACAATCTTGTTTTTGCCATGTTTAAGGCTGTTTAGTGAACTATCTTCTTTGAGTGTTTCAGCAACACATTTGATGACCCACCCTGTAAAAGAGATGTCCCTACCAGTTTCCTTTCGTATTTTTTTTATTTTTTGTTTACTGTCTGTAACATCAAATTCAAGCAGAGCATGTATGGCATGTTTTTTCCATCCTTCATGAAGAATTATTGAAATGTTTTTTCTGCTTTTTGTAAAAGGAATCTCTTTGTACTTGCCGATCCTATTCATGGGTTTCCAAGGGTTTAGAAACAAAAGGCCATTAAATCTTTTTCTCAAAAATCACAATGAAATTGCATATTTTTTAATAGTAAAAATCCTGCAAAAGCACAAACCATTGAAAAAATCAACAAACTAAAAATAACAAACAACCATTCACTAAATCATATTATGCAGATACTAGATCAAAAGGCTAAAGAGTATTTTCTTAATTATGTCCTGCAGTGTGCTTTAGCATGGGTTGCAATCGCTGTTGTTTTGCTTTTTTTTGATTATACAAGTGCGATTGGTCAAAACATAACTATCATTGCCTCTCTTGGAAGTAGTGCCTTTGTCTTATTTGCTCTTCCAAAGATTAGCTCTGCTATGCCTCGCCGTTTTATTGGGGGCTATATTGTTGCATTGGGTCTTGGAGTCTTATTTCATTCAATCGCTCTACATACGCTTTCAAATGGCAATTTTGAAAAAGGGCCGATTTTGGTGTTTTTTGGTGCAACTGTTGTAGCTCTAACTATCTTTGTAATGGTACTAACAAATACTGAACATGCCCCTGCTGTTGGTGCAGCATTTGCAATAATTATCTCTGGTTGGAATGTTACGACATTGATATTTATTATGGCAAGTGTAGTAACAATGTCAAGTGTTCATTATTCTTTAAGAAATCATCTTAAAAATCTGAGTTGAACTAGTGATTTCTACGGTTGTTAAAGAAGCGCTTTTGTGAGTTGTGGATAGTACATTCCTTCTGTTTCTATCTCGACCATGTCTTTATGTTTTGAGCGTTCTACTTCTCGTTCTCTCATTTTTTCTGGTAGGAAGAAATAAAACGTGGACCCAACATCAAGTTTGCTTTCTACCCAAAGGCTTCCTCCATGGGCCTCGACAATTCCTTTTGCAATAGGAAGTCCAAGTCCAGATCCATTATAGGACCGCTCCAGTTTATGGTCGACTTGATAGAAGGTATTAAAGATTCTATCAATCTGATCCTCTGAAATACCGATTCCGCAGTCTTGTATTTCAAAGCGTATGCCATCATCATCTATGTAGGCTCGCACATCGATTGCACTTTCATTAGGGCTGAAGGTGACTGCATTTCGCAAGAGATGATAGATGACCGTTGAAACCCTATCTCCATCAGCAAAGATTTTTGGAAGTCCATCATCGATATTGAGGGTAAGCTTGATTTTTTTATCGTTGATTTCTCGTTTTACTTTTTTGACTGCTGATTCTACGATTTCTTGGATACATATCTCTGTTGGTGCAAATTTCATCGCACCAGATTGTAAATCTGAGATATCTAAAATATCTTGTATGAGTAGATTGAGTCGTTCTGCATTTCGTAAGATGACATCAACAGCTCCAGTTTGTTGTTCTGAGAGCTTGCCCATACTTTGTTTTATCAGCATTTGTCCATAGCCTTTTATTGAGGCGATAGGCGTTCTGAGCTCATGACTCATAATGTGCATAAAGGTTGTTTTAAGCTCATCAAGTTCTTTGAGTCGTTCGTTTTGCGCTCGTATGCGTTGTTCTGCGTCTTTGAGTTCCCCGATGTCAAAGAGACTTGCAAGGACCATTTTTTGTTTGTCCCATTCTGTAAGACCTGCAGCAATCTCCATCCATTGGTAGTCGCCATCTGCTTTTGCAATTTTTATTTCTCGGTGAAATGAACTGCAGCGTCCTCCAAGTAGACAGTCGATGAGGTCTCGAACCTCGGATTTATCGTAGGGGTGGAGATAACCATAGAGGTCTTTGTATTGGTGTTGTTGGTTTTCAAAAAGGTTTTTTGCTTTTGGATTGACGTAGAGGAGTTCTTTTTGAAAGGGATCAAACATGAAAACGGCAAAGGGTAGTGAGTCAAAGAGCTGTTCTACATGATGTGGTTGTACACATTCAAGAGGTTGGTTGTTGTGTCCTTCTTTTTGCTTTGTTTGTTCTTCGTTTTGTTGTGGTTCTTCTTCTTTTTCAACCTCAATGGTGTTTGAAAAAAGCGTTCCTTTTTTTTCTTCTTCTCTTAGGTCTGCTACGATATCTGGGACAGTATGCATCCTTGGTTTCTCTCCTCAAAGCTGCAAGGAAGGTATCTGTGTTGTTTTATAATACCTTAGAAGTCTACAATGTCTGTGTGCTATTTATCCTTATTGTTTTTTACATTGAAAACTCAGCCACTCATAGATGATTGGATAGACTTCTTCATCAACATGTTTTCCAAGATTCAAATCAATGTGTCCGTAGTCGTTTTTACAAAAGACATTTCCGTTGGGGTCTTTTGCATCTTTTTCTAAGACGACCATCTTTTTTTCTACGCTTCCTGCATGCCTGTATCCGTATCGCACATCTTCTATATCTGCAATCTCATCTTTTGTCCCTGTGATGACAAGTAATGGATGGATGAATTTCCAAAGGTTTTTTGAGTAATTATGTGGAACGAATCTATTGCTGAGAAGTGGTATTTTTTGTCGCATGGAGAGAAAATCAAAAAGATCGTACCACCAGGGATGTTGAGGAAATTTTGTAAATGTGCCATGTCGTATACAAGAGGCAAAATGTTCAAAGACTTTTAGCGACAATGTATTTGCTAATCCTTCATTAATATAAGAATCAAGGACGTCTTCTTCGATGCTTCCATCTGATGCAAGGTTTTTTATCACCATATCTGTAAGTAATGTATCTTCTGAGAGTCGTTCTAATACATGCAGTGGTCCAGTGATTTTCCTTGGGACAAGGCGAGTAATCATTTTGATGAGGTTACTACTATTTTGAAAAGACATTGGTGAACCCATGATGACAACGGCTTTGATCATTTTTCGTGAGATTGATTTTTGTCCATAGGCATAGATGATCATACCACCCATGCTCTTTCCAATCCATAATATCTTTGGTTGTGTTTTGTTTTCTTCCCAGTATGTTTTTTGTATACTGGTAAGGATTGCTGGAATGTCTAAATTGATGTATTCGTCGATGCTCCAATTGTATTTATCTGGATGGTTTTCTGGATCATAGGTTTGACTCAGGCCTCTTCCCCTTAGCTCTGGCACCCAGACATCAAAGGCAATCTCGCCGTTACGTCCTTCTGAAAGATAAGCAGCAAGGCTGTATTTTTCCCAGTTTTTTGTTCCTGGCTCTGAGAAGTCAACACTCATTTTGTTTGCAGCGAGTCCATGACAGAGAACAACAGGGTTAAGAGAGATTTTTTTCCCTTTTTTGGGCCGATATCTTCGTAATCCTAGAGTCCATCCGTCTGCTGTTTTTGCGTAGTGGATTTCAGGGTTTGTCACTGGTATCAACCGCCATTTTCTAAAAAAAATTGTCTAATGGTTTGTCTCTTTAAAAATACCTATCACTATTTCTAGGTAAGAAAAGAGAGAGCCATCTATGCCCTCTCTTCAAGTTTTTCCTTTCCTTTCTCCCTGAGAACTCTTACATTTTTGAGTTTTTCCCTTTCTCTAACGAGTTGTCAGGACTGTTTTTAGGTTCGTGATGTCTCCTTGTATTGATTCGAATTCCTCTTTTTTTTGGCATTCAAAATCATCAAGTACATCACATAGCTCGACGTTTGATGTATAGATGTGTATTGGACGACCTTTCCCCTTGTTTCTCACATCTTTTTTTGTGACCCAGCCCTTACGACGCAGTTCTTGCATCGCAAGACTGACTTGTGGCTGACGAAGGTTGGCTCCTTTTTCGATGTCGATAAACTGACATTCATCGACTTGGGACACATACAGTAATGTCTTTGCTACATGTGTCGACATTCCAAGACGTACAAGGAGATCAACTGCCTTATGGTCCTCGTTGTCGAGCATATGGACCTCCTGTTCTTTCATATGCGCTCTCCTCCTTCATGCCGTATATTTGCGACTTGATAGCATATAGCGATATATATGCTATGTTTATATATCTTTTGAAATTTTCAGATTAAAAGAAAGAGAAGCTCAGAAGATTGATAGTTTTAAAATTATAAATTAATAAAATGTTGCTTTTTGAAATAAATAATAATCTATTTGTTTACTATGATTGACTAAGTTTTTTCTTAAACCCATCCTTTTGGACGTCGAGAGGATTTTTGTATCGGTGAAAACTCCTCGTTTCCCTCAAATATTTCATGTTCGGGACAAGTAGTAATACTCATGGCATCTTCATTGACATTGTATCGTCCATTGATTCTATCCCAACAGACAATCATATGATCTTTTCGCACTGCCATGACAATTCCATCATAGATATCATGTTTTCCTCTTGGGCCTTGGACAGTCCTTTTAACTCTGTCCCCGGATTTGAATTCTTCAAAAATAGTTGAATTTTTCTCTTTCCCTATCTCTTGCATACTCTCACCACCATGCTTTTTGTTAACATTATTTCTTATGTCTTAGTTATTTATAAATATAATGCGAGAAAGTAACAAAATGAAAAAGAAAAATGATGCAGCCGAAGCTACAAACAAAAGAATAGTAACTAGAATATTCTTTTGAGATTAGAGTTTTTTGAGAAGGTCAGCAATCTGGCTAAGAATATCTTTGTCATCTGGGATAGTAAGTGAGGTTTTCCAACGCTTTTGCTCATCTGCACCATACCAGCCACGAGAAATTGAAATGAACTCACGATCTTCGCCTTCAGTCAAAGCTTTCTTTCTTGACACTTCTATGAAATTATTGCGACCAAAACGAATCTCTTCTGCAGATACTGTTTCAAATTCAACCATGAGTATACCTCTTTTTAGGCCACAGTAGCTACTTCTCCTTTATAAGCCTTTCTTTATATATTGATATATGAGTACATTATAATATATTCATATAATATTATCATACTTTAATTGGTAATTATGAAATTAGCTCTCTAATGTTATTCCTTTCTGGTGTTGCCATGTCCCCGAACGCTGTTCATAAAGAGCATCAGGAATCGAAGATAGTTTCTCCAAAACAATCTGACAGAAACGATCACCTATAGGCAGTTTCAATGGTGCATCGGATGCATTAAAACAACTGATGGTAAGTGTTCCATGAAAGCCTGCATCCACTTTGCCAAAGCTTGCCATGACTCCTTTTCGTGCATATCCAGAGCGGATCCAGAGTTGACCGACAAACATTGGTCCAAGTCCTACTTCTTCTTTGGTACTAACAGCAAACCAACTCAATGAAGGAATTGTTGCTTCTCCTTCTTTGACATGAAGATCATCTTTTTTTATGTAGACTTCATCAATGCTTAAATCATAGCCGTTTGGGGTAAGATTCTTCCCGTTGAATGGCTCGATTTTTATTTCTTGTTTAACAACTGCTTCTGCAAGGTCGTGATCTGAGAGTACAACCATAGTAAAAACCCTCCAAATCAGAGAACCTCTATTTTGTTTATGGTAACAGGGTTTACAGGTTTGTCTTTACGATTTGTTTTAACTTTGCCGATTTTTTTTACAACATCCATTCCATCGACTACTTTTCCAAACACTGCATGATGATTGTCAAGCCAATCTGTCTTATCGAGCGTGATGAAGAATTGACTTCCGCCAGTATTTGGCCCTGCATTTGCCATGGAAAGAACACCCGGTCCATCATGTTTGAGGTCTGGATGGAATTCATCTTTTATTTTGTAGCCTGGCCCACCGTTTCCAATACCATTTGGGCATCCTGCTTGAATCATAAACCCCTCGATGACACGATGAAAGATGAGTCCATCGTAGAATCCTTTCTTTACAAGTTTTAGGAAGTTTTCTGTTGTTTTTGGTGCTTTTTTATTAAATAATTCGACAGTGAAGTTTCCATGATTTGTTTCAAATAATACTCTATTGTTCTCCATTCTATTCATCTCCTTACTTATTTTGAATTGTTATGCTATAAATAATGATGTCTTCGTTCGGTACTCCCCCTCCCGCGGGATTACTGTTATCATGAGGATCATCAGCAATATCTCTTACGACTTCAATGCCCGAGATGACCTGCCCAAAGGCAGCATAAGATCCATCTAAAAATCTTTGTGCGCCATCACAAATAAAAAATTGTGCACTGCCTGGAACGCCTTGCCCTGTACTTGCCATTGAAATCGTTCCATCAAGATGTGGAACATCTCCTTCAAATTTTTCTATGTTTCCATAGGGACTTGATTTTACTGTTCCATCTGGATATGTATTGCCAGCTTGTATCATAAAATCATCACTTATTCTATGAAAAATCATTCCATCATAGAATCCTTCATCAACAAGTTTAACAAAGTTGGCAACGGTAATTGGGGACGCGTTCTGATATAGCTCGATTTGAATTTCTCCTTTTGATGTATCCATTATTGCTATTGGGTTGGAATCATCTAGATTATCATTTCCTCCACTTGGCCATAATGCAACTGCTGCAAGAAGGACTGCTAAAACAATGACTACACCGATAAGTATCTTTATTTCTCTTTTTTCAAAAGGACTGACTTTCTTTTCAGGATTAGACCGTTTTCTGGATTTTGAAGCCATACTTATTCACTGCTTGCATGTATACAGCCCCAATTAAAAGATATTTCGAATCTAAGTATTATTGTTATTCTACTGTGAAGTTGAGGATTTCTGAAGTTATTTCAGCACCTGATGAATCTTTTGCTTTGACGTAGAGTGAAATGTTTTCATCTGTTTCAAATACTCCTAATTCAAAGCCATAGATAGGACCGTTTGTTTGGTTGAAAAGTGGGTCTTCTTCATGCCTTTCTTGCACTGGATGATTTGCATAGCAAAACATCTGTTCACGATGCCAACTGGACGTCCCATTTTTATGATACCAAAGCTCTACTGAGGTGATGGTGTGGTTTGCCGCTGTACAGTTTGCATAGACGATGATGTGTGTTGTGTTGGTGATGTTTTGTGTGTTGAGGAAAAACTCGTTGATGCTAAGATCAGAATTGTTTTCTCCTACTATTATGAAGGTTTGGGATGCGGTTTCACTATTACCCGCATGATCTGTTGCTTGTAGTGTGAATCGATGTTCGCCTGCAGAAAGATTGGAAACATTAAGTGAGGCGGTCCATTCATATAATCCTTGTACGGGTTGATACGGTCCTCGATCAATTGAAATCTCTACGCTTTCTACCCAGCTTTTATCTGTTGTTGTACCACTGACAGTAAGAGTGCTCTCTGACACGATATGGTAGTCTTGAGGTGTGCTTATGGTTATCTGTGGTGCCTGGACATCGATGAGTTCAACTTCAATTTCATGTTGACTATGATCTGAACTAAGCAGTAGGTGATAGCCCCCTTGTAGCCAACCTGTTGTATCTATCTTCGCAACCCAGTCTTCTGTTGCATCTATTGTCCAATTGTTGGTAAGTGTCGATGGCTCTATCTGAATTGTTTTTATTGGTTCACCGTTTCCATGTATTTCTATTGTTTCTCCTACTTCTGTGACTATTCTTCCGAAATTGGACAAGAGCGGATAGGTAATGATTGATTTGTTGCTTTCAGTGAGTGATTGAAGGTGTGGTGTTTTTTGATAGAGAAGAGTTGATCGGCTTTGATGGGATTCGATGATGAGATACCAGTTGCATTCATCAGTAATATAGCATCCTTGATCCATCTCTTGGCCGGTAACTGACAATCCTTTGAGATAGCGTTGATAGTTTTCTTCGTCAAGGACAAAGGATCGATATGAGACATTCTGAGAGCATTGTTCTCCAATCATCATTGTTCGAGGATTTTTCCCACTGATGATTGCATATGCATCTCCTTTCATACTCCAAAAATACTCACCGGTTGTTTTTTGTTCGAGGATGAGTTTTGTTTTTTTGATTGGCTGAAAACATTTTAGAGTAAAATTTGTGTCTACTGATGCGTTTTTCAACTGTAAGAGGTCAGTTGTTTTGAGATACTGATATGGGATGTATTTTGTGTCTCGTTGAACAAGGAAGGTGTAGTCAAATCCCGGGCCAAGTTCAAAGCTACATGTGCCTTGTGCATCGGTTATTCCCCATGTGGATTTGCTTAAGAATTCTTGTATGTCATCGATTCCAGTGATTTTTTCAATGAGAATGTTATAGAGCCAACCAAAGAGTGTTTCTGCAATTTGTGGTGGCATCATAGTCCAGATTTGATTAATGGTGTTTATGATGCGATATTTTATCCAGGAGATATCATTGAGTCCTTTGACAAGAACAACTATTCTTGCGCCATCGATTGGTTCGCCTTGATAATTTTCTAAGTTGAAGGTAACTGTTATCCGATCTTCAGCATGTAAATAGTGTGCGGTGACATCGTAGGTGGAATCATCTGGGTTGTTGGCAAAAACTGAAGACATCTCTTTTCCCCAACCATAGCGATAGACATCGAATTGGTCGACGGCCCCTCCGGTGTCTGCCCACCAGTTGTCTGCTTGGTGCCATCCTTGTTCATAGAATTCTCTCCAGACGTGATCTTCGGCAAGGTTGCTAATTGGTACGCAAGCAATAAGTGCTGTGCGTGTTGCAGCTGTAGCTAGTGTGCGTAGCTCTCCGCAGTATCCATTATGTTCATGGGCTATGATATTTGGTTGGTTGGGGCGATCTCCAGTTGCATAGGCTGGTACTGTTTTTCCGACCCAGTAGCTGAGTGCTTCGATTGCTGTTGGGTGTTCTGATATGCAGTGGTCCCAGATTCTATTGCCGGGTTGTGCATAGGATTGGTTGTCCCAGAGATACTCGATATCTTTGAGTTTTTCTTTGAGTAGGGGATATCCTATATCATTGTGGTTCCAGAGATATTCTCTCCAAAAAGTGTCGTAGATGTAGTCTGCATTGCCCCATTCTATTTCTGGCTGTACGATATATTCATAGTAAATCTCTGGTGGATAGGTTATGTTTTGTATCCCTTCTTGTGTAAGAGTATGGTAGGTTATTGTTGAGCCGTAGTTTTTACTGCTTTCTTCTAGTTCTTTTATGTCGGCATAGTGTACTTGCTCTGCTATTCGGTAAATCCAATCGACGTTATCGTAGAGAACTTCTGGTGATGCTACTGAATCTTTGGGTGCGTAGGCAATACAATAAGCGATTTCGTCGACATAGTGTTTTGGTGCTGTAAGTAGTAAGTCAACGTAGTCTTCAAGATTTTCCAGGCTGAGGAGTTGAGCAGTCAGCGTTGGTTCTATCCAATCGGGGGCTCTTGATATGGCATATCTAAGATCTTGTCCATAAGCTGGTGTTTGGTATTGCTGTATCCATTCAAAGCTATGCTCTGTTGAATTGTATTTTAGTATTGCATCTTGATTTGGTGGTATCAGTGTTGATTCTCCGCTGAAGTGTTGGTTGGTAGGCTCATTGGGCGAACTTGCTATGATAGGTTGGCAAGAAAGGAGGAAAAGTAAGAATATGAGTAATGTTGTGAGTTTTTTCATGATTCACCCCATTGTTAATATATTGTTGGGGGTTATAAAATATAAAGGTTTTAGTGTGATTGGCAGGGCGGCGTGATTTTTTTGAGGCGTTCTATTGCTTTGATTTGTTGTTTATCTCCGATTTTTGCTTGTCGTATTGCTTGATTGAGGATTTGAGTTGTTTGATCCATTGTTCTGCAGTCAACGGGATAGGGCACTCCATCTTTTCCACCAACAGTGAATGTGTATTTGACGGGGTCTTCCCAGGATGGTGCGTGTCCATAGATAAGCTCTGAGATGAGCGCTAGTGCTCGTATTGTCTTTGGTCCAACACCTTTTATCGAGAGGAGTTCTTCATAGTTTTTTGGTTGGAAGTCGTAGAGTTCTTTCATTTTTTCCCAATTGATTGTTCTTGGCATGTTGAGACTGGGAGGTATGTGTTGTTTGGTTGAAGGAGACATCCATTTATGAAGTGTCATCTGGTTTTTTGGACGAGCAATTTGTGCCCAATCAGATCGTAGATGTGAGGGATGATCGCAGATGAGATCTACTGAGATTTGTTGGGTTGTTATACTTTGTTTTGAAATCATATTGAGTGTTTGTTGGTGTTGGTTTCCAAGTATGGCTTGATGGGGTGTTGTGATGTATGATTCTAGATTTTCTGATGTCCAGTGATATCTGCGGGCATATCCTTCTTCTGTGTTGATTCCTTGTTGGATGACGCTCCAGTATCCTGCTTGGATAAGAATCATACTGTGGTGGTAGAGTGAATAGCCGTCTTGTAGTGCAGTGTTATCGACTTTTGCAGTCAGACGGCTTGCTTTTTGTAGCGATTGTATCTTTTTTGTGGAGAAGTTGTATTTGTGTCCATGTGAGTCGATTTCTTGTAGGGCGAGTTGTGAAGCTTTTCCTTTGCCGCCCGCCATTGAGAGTCTTGTATTCATTTGATTGATTGCTTCTTTTAGTGCAGCACAACTAACTGTTGTTGTTCCACTCGAGTGCCAGTCAAAACCAAGTACACAGGTCAATGATTGGAACCAATAAGGATCTGAAAGTCTTTTGAGAACTGTTTGTTCGTTATAGTTGGCAGTCATTACATCAATAATTGATTTGGAGAGTTGTACCATTCTTTTATAGAGCCATCGTGGTGGCGTTCCGCCATGAAGGGGAAGATTTGCATAGCCTGTTCGTGGCATTTGGATTATTGAGTCTGTTTTTTGTTTTAACTATTTGTATGAGTTAAGTGAAAGTATTAGAGATATATTGACTTATTTATTTTTTATTTGATTTTATAGTATCATAAATTTTTGAAGGTTTAAAAGCCTTATAATTATATTTTATTTTATAAACAGTATCTTATAGTATACTTGTATCATATTACATAAAAGCTTTTATATAGCAAAATTGCGGATACTGCTGCTACGAGGAACCACCATGACAAAAAAAGATTTCGACGCCTACATGAATAGATTGGACGAAAGAATAAAAAAATATATTCCTCCAAAAGAGAATTGGACTCCAATAGATGAAGCTGTCTACGGAGTAAAAGACCTCTATCGAGTGGATCCTAAAGATGCAGAAAAAATGCGCCTTAAATCAATAAAATTTGCATTCAAAAGGCATTACGAACATAACCATGTCTACAACGATTTTTGTAAACAAGAAAATGTAACCCCCGACGACATTAAAACCGAAAAAGACCTCTTTAAAATACCAGTTCTACCAGATGGATTTTTTAAACAATATCCTGATGGAAAAGACTTTGCAATGTGGCTTGCCAACATGCATACTGGAGATTTACCTGAAATCCGCATCAAACATAAACATCCAACCTACGATCAAGTGATTGCAGATTTTAATCGTGCAGGAATGCTTGTAACCTTCAGTAGTGGCACAAGCGGAAGACACACGTTTGTTCCAAGGGATAGGCGTACGTTCCAAGCATCTGAATATGCTCTAGCAAAAGGCGTTATCGCTATGACACATCCCTGGTGGGATTATGATTCAAACGGTTATCTATTAATGCCAAATCCGCTTAAAACAAATATCTATGCAGGAAAAGCACTCGAGGTATACATTGACGCTGTTAAGACGATGAATTATGCAATTGATCGTGAGATAACAACTGGTTTGATTCGAACAACAATGGGCGGTGGAGGAGGAATAAAAGCAGCTGTTATCCGTCGAATGGCTCAACGGTCGAGTCGTAAGATGATTGATGATATCATCAGTTGGCTTGAATTCAACGAAAAAAGTGGATCACGTCTCTCTTTATGTGGCGCACCTTGGATTCTTTATACTGTTATGAAAAAACTTGAGCACGAAGGGAGAAGCTTTGATTTTGGAGATTTAGGTGCAGTTGTAACGGGAGGGGGCTGGAAAATCCACGAAAAAGACCGCTTGAGCAGTGCTGAATTTGCTAAGATGGTCACCCGAGTCCTTGGAATTCCAGATAAATATATCTTAGACACCTACGGCATGGTAGAATGTAATGCGTGGTATGTCCAATGTCCTGAAGGCCATTACCTTCACGCACCAACTACCTATTACAAACCAATTATTCTTGATGATGACAATAAACCAATAGAGGGCTACGGTGAAACAGGAAGACTGGCATTTTTAGATGCTGCTGCATATAGTTACCCCGGTTTTATTACCACAGGAGATAGAGTGAAATTGCTTGAAAGATGTCCTGTGTGTGATCGTCCTGGGCCAGTTCTTGAGCCTGAAATCAAAAGGATGAAAGGTGCAGAGGTTCGCGGTTGCGCTGAAGAGATGCGAACGATGATGGCAAAAGATATCGGCAAGTAAATTGCCACTTCTTTTTTCATTATCTGAAAGACTTAAGAAAAAAAGATACCATTTTTGGTATGGACATGCATCTACATATTCTTAAGTATGTATATATCTAGAAAACTTACAAAAACGTAGGGAATATCTTTTATACTACCTCTCTACTTTGGCGTAGGTTTGTGGACAGGAACAAAGCGTCCTCTCCATGGCTCTTCAAACAACACATCACTGGAGACTAACCTATGGATGCAAAAAATGACTATAGCACATATATGAAAGGCATCTACAAATACATCGATACTTATCTGCCGCCAAAAGACCAATGGACTCCAGTCGAAGAATGCATCGTAAAACCTGCAAATCTCTTCGACATTCCACCCGAAGAAGCTGAGCAACTCCAATTTAAAGCCCTTAAGTTTCAGTTCAAGAATCATTATGAGAATAACCACATTTATCACGATTTTTGTAAACAAGAAAACATCTCTCCAGATGACATCAAGGGGCCTTCAGATCTGTTGAAGATACCGATTCTTCCAGATGGTTTTTTTAAACAGTATCCTGAGGGAAAGGAATTCGCCACTTGGCTTGCTAATATATTCACTGGTGAGCTTCCTCAGATTAAAATCAGGCAGAAGAATCCAAGCTATGACCAGGTTCTTGATGCCTTCAATGATGCAGGGCTCACCGTGGCATTTAGTAGTGGGACAAGTGGAAGACATACCTTCATTCCAAGAGATAAAAAAACATTTAATCTCAGTCAATACACTCTTGCAAAAAGTGCTGTATCAATGATGTATCCTTTCTGGCAGTATGACAGTTATGGTTATCTTTTGATGCCAAATCCAAGCAAGGTCAATATCTGGGCAGGGCGAAATCTTGAAGTCTACACCAAAGTCGTCAAAGATATGCAATATGCTATTGATCGTCCAATCACAACCGACATCATCTCTGCAACGATGGGTGGCGCTGGAGGCCTTAAAGCAAAGATCATCAGAAGAGCCAGTAAGAAGACATCTCAAAAGATGAAAGACGATATGATTCGTTGGTTTGATGACCATAATAAAACAAACCACAAAATCACCTTGATGGGTGCACCTTGGATTCTATGGTTTGCTTTAGAGTATGCTGAATCAAAAGATAAGACCTATGATTTTGGCGAAAGAGGATTCATAATTACTGGTGGCGGCTGGAAGATCCATGAGCAAAAGAGAGTGACCGCTGAAGATTTCCGCAAACGTATTGAAGATCTGCTTGGCATTCCTCCAAAAAATGTTCTTGATGTCTACAATATGGTTGAGTGTAACGGTTGGTTTACTCAATGTCCTGAAGGACATTATCTTCACATCAACAATAGCTACATTAAGCCAATTCTGCTTGATGAGGAAAATAAGCCAATTGATGGCTATGATGAAGCAGGTCGTCTTGCGTTTCTTGATGCACTTGCATATAGTTATCCTGGTTTTATTACAACCGGAGATAAGGTAAGAATTCTTGAACACTGTCCAGCTTGCGGTCGTCCTGGTCCGGTTTTGGCGCCTGAAGTCGACCGTGTGAAAGGTGCTGATGTTCGTGGTTGTGCTGAAGAGATGCGCCGTATGATGACTAAAGATCTTGGAAGGTAGAACCTATGGCTAGCCTACGTCAGATAAAACAGCGAGGGTACATGCCAAATCGTCTTCAGATTAAGTTGATGATGAACGGCGTCTCTAATATGATTAAACTTCTTATCACGTTTCCTGGCGGCATTAAGAAGATGAGGGAAGGCCAAGGTCATCCAACGGCAAAATACAAAAGATATTCTCGTGCTTATGATCTCCCACGCTATGAACCGGAAATGAAGTGTCAAAATAGCAATGAAAAGTATCTTCGACCAACACTATATTGTGATCATACAAAACCCGAAGTTGTTGCTCTTGCCCACCATCTTGGCGCATTCAAACTTTCTGATAAAGAATATGCAGAAAACGTGTTTAATTTTGTAAAAAACAACTTGCATATCGAGATGGTTGAATTTAGAGATGTTGATGATACCATCATTCGTGGTACTGGAACGTGCTATCATCTCATCAGTGTGTTCATCGCTTTATGCCGCGTGGCAGGAATAAAAGCTCGCTATAAGCTATTTGCAATGGATATGATTGAGTCGTTTTATGATACGTTGATTGGCTCAGATCCTATGATTAAGCGTTGGTACGACAGTATGGGTTATTTCATGCTTGAAGGAGAAGGTGAAGCCTTTATTGACGGCAAGTGGGTTGTTGCACACGTTGGCCCTACTCCAGAGCGTCAGGCTGGTGCTGGTATCCCTATCACTAAGTTTGGGGAGGATAGTATCGGAAATTGGTTCTTTGCAAAGCCTGGGACAGTGATGTACCGTGAGTCAATGCCATATGGACTTAATCTGATGTTAAAGGTCGGTCAGAAGTTAGCTCCTGGTAGCATGGAGCGTTTCAATCTAAGTATTCAGTCTCAACATGAGGCAGGAATCAAGGTCTTAAAGGACTATGATTCTCTTGAAGATTATGATGCTGTAGCAAGAAAAAAGCAGCTTTCTCAGCGTCCTCCTGAAGTAAAAATCAAACACAAAGAACAAATCGTCTTTGAAAAATAAACAAAACTAAAGCTTGGAGTTGTACAAAAAATGGTAGAAAAAAAAGTATCATTTTCAGATCCTGATGAAGTTTTACAGCAAAAGCCTTCGATTTCTAAATATCTTAAATATCTCTTATTTTTTGGTCCTGGTGCAATTCTTGCCAGTATGACGATTGGGCAAGGACAGCTCATTATTGGCCCTCAGATTGGTGCTTGGGCTAAATATGGGTTGTTGTGGCTCATTACTATTAGCGCCTCAACCTATGTGTTTTGTTATATCAGTACGCGTTTTACCATGCTTTCTGGTCTGAGTCTGATGGATATCTTTTCGCATGGTACGAGAAGAGGCTGGTTTAATTGGATTGTCATCATCATTATGGGTGTTTTTATTCCCATTTTTACTGCAACTATCATCACTACTGTTGGTCAGTCTCTTGCGTGGATCTTTTTAGGTTCGTCTCAGTCCGATTTCTATATTGCCTTTGGTATTGGTGCTTGTCTTCTTGTCGTGTTTTTATTGTTTTATTTCAGATACCGCATTCTTGAACATATCCAGGCTTTCTTTGTCGTGGTATTAGCTATTGGTGCTGTGATTAGCGCTGCATATGCTATATTGAACACTTCAGGTTTTGAGTTACTTCCGTTCTTAGGTAATTTCTTTAATTTTGGAAATGCCCCGCAGTATCCTCAGTGGGTTGTGGATAATTTCCCAAATACAACAAAAACTCCTGTTGGCCTTTTGATGCTAGGTTATGTAGGAACACTTGCTGCAACGGTGATTCCTATGCTTGGTTATATTTCTTGGGTGAAAGTGAAGCGCTGGGGTATCTTTCGTGGCAGGGAACATCCAAGTGCTTTTCAGACGGATCTTTTCAATCAGTATAAAGAATCAAAAACAATCAAGTATCTTCCAAATGCAGATGGCGAGCTGAAAAAAGCAAAAAAATTATTGATACCTTTGAAGGTTGACATTACGGTAGCATATGTTTTGATTGCAATTGTGAGTGCTGCTTATGTTATCTGTGGGTCTTTGTTGCTTGGAGATGTTGGTGGTGGAGTATTCAGGCTTCCAAGTGGTATCGATCTTATTGAAGAACAAGCAGTCATCTTTACAAGCCTTGCTTCGTGGCTTAAGCCGTTGTTTCAAATAAGTGTCTTCTTTGCATTCTTTGGAACGATGTATGCTGGTTTTGAGGCAGCATCTCGTATGCTTCATGAGGCCGGAAAATATGTGATTCCTGGCCTAAAAGACATGGAGTTCCGTCGTTTCATGGCATATCTTGTATTGTATGTCCTTATGCTTGGCATTCCGATTTCTTTGTTGATTTTCAAAGGACTTGATTTCATGTTGATTTTAAGCATCACGTTATTGTTTATTGGGGTGGTGTGTGTTGCAATTTATGCGATTGCAGCAGTCTATATGACGCAAAAGATTCTTCCAAAGGAATACCGTCTTGGTCCAGTTGGTCTTGGCATTGCCATTCTCTCAATTGTGATGTTTGTTGGCACTGCTATTGTTGCCTTGATTTAGACGTCGAGTAGTCAATCCGGCGTCTTTTATCATTCTTTTTTTGCGTTGTCTAGTGGAGGCTTTTTTGCGGTCAAAAGGTTTCTATATATATAATGCGTTACCCCCAAGTGGTATCTATGGACGACATACCGAAAATCGGCATCACTGGTATGCCTAATGTCGGTAAGACTGAAACCTTGCTTAAAATCATCGAGAAACTTGAGTCGAGTGGATACAAAACGCAAGGTATGATTACTGAGCCGGTCATCGAAGAGAATGAGTGTATTGGATACACTGTTAAGAATTGGATTACCGGTGAAAAAGAGGTTTTTGCACATAAGGAGTTTGACTTCAAAGACAAAGTTGGCGATATTGGAGTCGATCTTTCTGTTCTTGAGCAAGTTGGCATTTCTGCTGTGCAGGAGGCAATTGAGGACCATGAAATCGATGTGATTATTATCGATGAGATTGGCAAGATGCAGATGTTGTCTCAGCCGTTTTGTGATACAGTTATTGAGGCTCTTGATTCTGATAAACCTATCATGGTGACGCTTCATAAGAAGAGTCGTACTCCTCTGTTGCAGGATATTCGTCGTCGTGATGACATCCGTATTCTTGAAGTGACTGCAGTCAATAGGAATCTGCTACCCTATAAGATTGAAAAGATTATGGCAGAGAAGCTGCCTCCGCTTTTTTGAGACTATGAGTGAAAAATCTGTGTCTTCTGCTCATCTGATTAATGAAGGCGACACTTCAGTGTTTGTCTTTGGCAAAAAAAACGAGAAGCGCGGTCCTGCGATGCGCGAGAATCTTCCTTTTTATAATCCATCTATGGAGCTGAACAGGGATTCGAGTTTGCTTGTTGTTCAAAATGTGTTAGATCATTCGGATTTTTCGTTGGATCTTTTGGATGGTCTTGCTGCTAGCGGCATTCGTGGGATTCGTTTTTGCTCTGAACTCAAGGGAGATTTTTCTGTGGTGATTAATGATATCAGTCCTTCTGCTTTTGAGTTAATCAAAAAAAACATTGAGTTTAATGAGTGTTCAAATAAGGCTGTTGGCTCAAATGTGAGTTTTCATGAGTTGGTGGCAAAGAGGAGTTTTCATTATATTGATGTTGATCCTTTTGGAAGTCCTATTGGTTTTCTTGATGGGGCAGTTCGTGCTCTTAAACATGGAGGTGTTTTGGCAGTAACTGCGACTGATACTGCTTGTCTGTGTGGTGTTTTTCCAAAGGTTTGTCTTCGTAGATATGCTTCTAAGACTCAGCGAAGTCCTATGATGCATGAATCTGGCCTTCGCATCTTACTTGGTGTGATGGCAAGATGTGCAGCGTCTCATGATAAAGGCATTGTGCCGTTGCTTTCGTATTATTCTGATCATTATTTCAGACTCTATGTGAAGGTCTTTAGTGGAAAGAAGTATGCTAATGGGACGATGCAAAACTTTTGCTCTGTTGATTTTGATTCTTTTAGTTTTAAGCCCTCTGGTTCGATCCAGAATATGGGTCCTTTGTGGACTGGTCCTCTGCATAATGAAAAGTTTTTGGTGGAATTAAAGTCTATAAATGAGAAGATGTCTCTTGGCTCTAAAAAGAATTTGGAGAAATTATTAGAGTTATGGATTGGGGAGTCTTCTGCACCAGTGTTTCATTATCAGACCGACATTTTAGCAAAAAACAATGGTTTTATGCCGCCAAAACTTGATGGTCTCTCTGAGTTGTTTGAAAAAAATGGCTTCTTTTTTTGTCGTACTCATTTTGATGGGACGAGCTTTAAGACTGATGCTCCGTATGACTCGGTTGTTCGTTTGCTTAAAAGATTTTAACAGAAAACAACAAAAACAATAGATTCTATCTGCTCTTTGATGAGTAGTATTCCTCTACGTATTGGTGTGCTTGCTTCGGGTAGTGGCACGAATCTTCAAAGTATCATTGATTTTTGTGAAGAAGAAAAGATTCATGCAGAGGTTGTCTGTGTTGTTTCTGATAATGCTGATGCTAAGGCTCTTTTGAGAGCAGAAAAGCATGATATTGATGCAGTTCATGTTCCTTTTGATTTTAAAAAGAGGAAGCAGTGTGATGATCAAATCACCTCTCATTTTGTAGATAGAGATGTCGGTCTTGTTGTTGGTGCTGGATACATGCGTCTTTTGTGTGATGATTTTGTTTCGTTTTGGAAAGGTCGGCTGATTAATATTCATCCTGCACTTTTGCCGAGTTTTAAAGGTGTTGATGCTCATGGCGATGCTTTATCGTATGGTGTGAAGATTACAGGTTGTACGACGCATTTTATTGATGAGGAGATGGATCATGGGCCAATTATCCTGCAGGCTGCTGTACCTATTTTTGAAGAAGATGATAAAGAGTCTCTTGCAAAGAGGGTTCTTCAGGCAGAGCATCAGATTCTTCCAAGGACTATTGATCTTTTTGAAAAAAAACGTCTGTCGATTGTTAATCGCAGGGTCCATATTAAAGCTGATGATGATTCTTGGACTAAGCGTTTTCCAGTTCTTAGTGATGTGTTGTATAGTGAAGGCTATTGAGTATGAGTAATAATGTTCATCTTGAGTGGTTATATTCGAGATATTCTACAACTGCATCTAAGCTTGGTTTGAGTCGTATTGAAGTGTTGTGTGCTCGTCTTGGTAATCCTGAGAAGAAGTTAAAGAATATTGTTCATATCGGCGGTACGAACGGAAAAGGCAGTACTGCTCGTTTGATTTCAAATATTCTTCGTTGTGCTGGTTATTCTGTTGGAACCTATCTTTCTCCTCATCTGCATTGCTACAATGAGCGTTTTTTACTTGATTCTGTGATGGTTTCTGATGAAGAGCTTGATGAACTGTTATCCTTGATTAAACCAGTTGTTGAGCAGTTGGATGCTGAAGGTGTTTCTCCGACGTTTTTTGAGATTACGACTGTTGTCGCTTTTTTGTTATTTGAAAAAAAGAATCTTGATTTTTGTATCATTGAAGTTGGCTTGGGTGGTCGTTTTGATGCAACAAATGTAGTTGTGCCTGAGGTCTGTGTGATTACAAACATTTCTTTAGAACATACCCAGCAGTTAGGGACGACAACTGAGAAGATTGCTTTTGAAAAAGCAGGGATCATCAAGTCTGACGTTCCAATTATCACCGCTGTTTGCGAGAAGCAGGCTCTTGGAGTGATTCGAAAAATTGCAGATGAATTAAGCGCTCCTTTGGAAGTGGTGTCTCCTTCTGATTGGACTCGTCTGAGTGCTACTTCAGATAATCAGACGTTTCGGATTAATAATTGTTCTACACATACTGTTGTAGCCTCGATGCTTGGTCTTCATCAGGGAGAAAATATCGCCCTTGCAATGAGGACTTGTGAGAAATTAAGAAAGAAGGGTGCAAAAATCTCAGATAAAAGTATTAGAGATGGTGTTTTTGAGACAAAAAATCCTGGGAGAATGGAAGTTCTGTGTAGAGAGCCTATGCTTGTTATTGATGGGGCTCATAATCCTGGTGGAATCAAGGCATTGGTAAACACTCTTTCAAATGATCTTAAGTATGAAAGATTGGTCTTGGTTGTTGGTCTTTTAAAAGATAAGAACTTTGAAGAGATTTTGGATTTGTTGTTGCCCATTTGTGATTGTTGTATTGCTACGCTGCCTCCGACTCCTCGTGCTCGTAGTGCAGAGGACCTTGTTGAGTATGCAAGAAAAAAAATTCCTTCTCTTGATGTGGCATCTTCAAAGTCGGTTTCTGAGGCACTTGATATTGCTTTTAAGAAGGCTTCTGCAGATGATTTGATTTGTGTGACCGGCAGTCTTTTTACTGTTGGTGAAGCCCGCTTTGTGCTAGATTCTAAGATGAAATGCACGACTTCAGCTTAGTTTTCTTATGTCTCGTAGTCAAATGCTTTAAAGACGTGTGCCCATCGTTTGCTGAGTTTGTCTTTGATATCATCTGAGAGTTGCATTTTTTTGTTTGTTTTGTAGTTTTTTTGTGAGTCTATGTGTTTGAGGATTTGTTGTTTTGCTTTGTCATAGGATTTGAGGTTAAGATCCTTGTAGATCTGCTCGATTGTTTCTTTTGGTTTTGCGGCGAGTTCTTCATATTTTATTTCGACGAGGTTTTCATTTGGTATGCTGTTTCGTTGGTTAAGGTAGTTTTGGTACATGTCTGCGTAGAGTTGTATCATTTCTTCTTCTGCCTGTTCTATGCTTGGGTGGGATTGAACGCTGTAAAGGGGTATGGTGATTTGGACAAAGCGCATCATGCTGACGTAGAGTGTGTAGGGATTTCGTATGAGGTTGACGTATTGGCTGTTTGGGTAGAGCTCAAGGAGTTGTTTGATTCTTGCAGTGTTTGATGGGTTTTTGAGGACGAGTCGTTTGCCTTTGTTGTAGAGTGTTATTTTTTTTAAGAAGTAAGAGTAGGTTTTTTTGAATTCTTCTTCTATGTATGCTGGTGTGTCTTTGAAGGTGACGCATCGGTAGTAGAAGTTCATGTTTTGTGGAAAGATCCATCCGTTGTAAAATGAGTAGGGGCTGAGTGCTCCTAGTGCATATTCTTCTTCTTGTGGTGTGTCGGGATGGAGTTCGACGTTGTCTTGTGGTCGTGTTGGCGGTAGGCTTGATTCGACGAGTGGTCGGGTGATTTTTTCACTTGCAAGAAATGCTTCTGGGATGACGGTATGATAGGTAGTGCAGTATCCAAAGTTCGGGTCAAGGCTCATGAGGTTGTGAAGAAACGTTGTTCCCGATCGCCAGTGGCCAAGCAGGAAGAGTGGGTCTTCTTTGATTTGTGTTTGTTCGATGATTTCTTTGTATTGTCTGCTTTCACGTATTCGTAGGGGTGAGAGTATTGTTCCCATGGTGGTTGCGTAGATGAATCGTGGTAGGTAGAGTGGTCCTAGTCTGAATTTATTTTGTACGAGGAGCCTTCCAACATTTTTTGTGGTAAATCCTGTGAGTGGTTCAAACATGAGACTCATTGGCTTTGCTTCGAATTTCCATGGCGTGGTTCCCATAAGGAGGGGGTAGTGTTGTTTTTGATATTTATACTTTCTATACGGGGTAAAGTGTTTTTTATTGGTAGTTAGTGGCCAAGTATTGAATTTTAAACAATAAGATGAGGGCAAGTATTGCCCACTCATAATATATTTTTACTGTTTTTTTCTAAATTATGATAGTTTCACACCATTTAATTCTTAATGGTACCTAATTATATATATGACACTTATAATATTATTATACCAGTAATTTTACTACTTTTTCTATAGTTGTAAAAAATAACATATTTTTTGTTTCGGTCGTAGCTGTATACTGTACAAACAATGGTCCATCAAAACCTCATTTTTTGTAGCTAATCCAAATTGTATTGGTGTTATACCAATAAACTTAAATACCTTTCAAATTATATTAAATCATTCCAGGAAAGGTCGGAACCAACCATGATTGAACTCATCGGCGTAAACATCGGTGGCATCGACATCTTCATCACTGTCATCATCCTGTCATTTTTCTTCGAACTAATGGATTCTTCACTAGGAATGGGCTATGGAACGACACTCACTCCAGTTCTGCTTCTCATTGGTTTTGATAATGTTCTTGCAATCATCCCTGCAATTCTTCTTAGTCAGTTTCTCTGCGGGATTGCAGCAGGGGCAGCTCATCATAAAATCGGCAATGTAAACTTTACTAGAGGTGGCGCACATCTAAAAGTTGCATTGATTCTTGCTGCGTGCAGCATTGTTGGTGCAACAGCAGCAGTATTTGTTGCCTTAGAACTTCCAAATATCTTTTTAAAAACCTACATCGGACTCATGGTTCTAATCATGGGTATTGTCATCATTTTGACTATGAATAAGAGCTATAAGTTCAGCTTAAAAAGGATCACTGCCCTTGGCATACTTGCAGCCTTTAATAAAGGGATGAGTGGCGGTGGATATGGTCCTGTTGTGACCGGCGGTCAGCTTCTCAGTGGCGTTGAAGGTAACAATGCTGTTGGAATCACAAGCCTTGCAGAAGGCCTTACCAGTTTTGCTGGCTTTTCCATGTTTCTTATTGCTCCTGCTTTAATTTTTACTGGAGTTGTTGATTGGTCTCTTGCTCCAAGTCTTGTTATTGGATCTATGCTTTCTATTCCATTTAGTGCAAATATTGTAAAGAGAATCGACACCAAAACATTAAAAATGTCGATTGGATTGTTAACAATCACTCTTGGCTTGTTTACCCTTGCCAAAGTCTACGTGCTCTAAACGGAGAAGATTCTTGGAGAGAGACAAGATATGCAAGTTGACATAGACGACATTAAATGCATCCGAGACACCGCAATCACCATTCGTGGTTCAAGGAGAAGGATCACTGTTCCAGCTGACGTTGTTGAACTTCTGCATCTTCATGATGGAGATAAGCTTCGTTGGATTGTTCTTCATGATGGTAGTATCTACATCCAAAAAAGAAAACGTCCAAAAGTCGATAAATCAAAGCCAAACGTCAATGTTGAAAATGTCAGTGAAGTAAATCTTGGGTGGGCTAAGAAATAAGCATTTTTCTAGTTTGTTTTAAGATACCCTTTTTCTCTAAGCAGATTGAGTACTGATTCAACGCTTTCTGAAACTGTTTCATTAAGACTATTAAGGGTTAGGTCTGGATGTTCTGGTGGTTCGTAGGGGTCTTGCACACCAGTGAAGTCTTTGATTTCACCTGCTAGCGCCTTTTTGTACATTCCTTTGACGTCTCGTCGGATGCATTCGTTGACTGGGCAGTTGACATAAATCTCAAGGAAGTCCTCACCAATAGTCTCTCGTATCTTGGCTCTGCGGTCTCTGTAGGGAGAGACAAAGGTTGCAAGAACGATTATCTCATTTCTTGTTAGAAGTTTTGCAACAAAGCTTATCCTGCGTAGGTTTTCATCACGGTCTTCTTTTGAGAATCCTAAATCTGAGGTGAGGTCTTTTCGTACGATATCTCCATCAAGATGTTCAACGCGATATCCTTGTTGCTTGAGGATATCGTAGACTTGTTTTGCAATGGTTGTTTTCCCACAGCAGGGCAGTCCTGTGAACCAGACGGTTACTCCTCGTTGCATTCAAATTCCTCCAAGATTTATGCACTTATGTCTCGTATCATTCCTGCAGCTACTGTTTCATTGGTGTTAGGATCGATGAGTATGAGTGAGCCTGTTGCTCTGTTTTTTCTGTAGCTGTCAAAAAACAGCGGTGTCGCGGTTCGTATGTGGATTCTGCCGATATCATTGAGATCAAGGCTCTCTGCATCTTCTATTCGGTGCAGTGTGCTGATATTAAGTTTGTATTGTATTTCTTTGACGATACATTTTGTTTCTTGTGTGGTGTGCCGAACAATATATTTTTCCCCTTCTTTGAGTTGTTTTTGATTCATCCAACAGACCATAAGATCAAGGTCTTGTTTGACATGAGGGATGTTTCCTTCTCGAACAATCATATCGCCACGACTAAGATCCAAGTCATCTTCAAGATGCATGACCACGCTCATTGGTGGGAATGCTTCTTCAAGTTCTCCTGGTGAGCCTTCTATTTTTATAATTTTTGTTGAAAAACCTGAAGGGAGGACTTTGACTGAGTCTCCTGGCTTAAAGATACCACTTTCTATTTTCCCTGCATATCCTCGGTAGTCGTGATACTTATCGTCTCTTGGGCGGACAACATATTGTACTGGAAAACGACAGTCGATGAGGTTTTCATCTGACCCTATGTGTATGGTGTCAAGCAGATATTTGAGGGTTGGCCCTTCATACCATGTCATGTTTTCTGATTCATCAACGACATTGTCTCCTAGTAGTGCACTGATTGGTATGTAGTGGATGTCTTGGATGTCGAGTTTGCTGATGAAATCATCGATTTCTTCTTTTATTTTATAAAATGTGTCTTCGTCCCAGTCGACAAGATCCATCTTGTTGACACAGACGACAAAGTGTGGTATTTTAAGAAGTGAGCTGATGAAGAGATGCCGGTGTGTTTGTTCAACGACTCCATTTCGTGCATCGACTAAGATGAGAGCAAGATTTGCTGTGCTTGCGCCTGTGACCATGTTTCTTGTATATTGGACATGCCCGGGTGTGTCTGCTATGATGAATTTGCGAAGTGGCGTTGCAAAGTAGCGGTAGGCAACATCGATGGTGATTCCTTGTTCTCGCTCGGCTTTTAACCCATCCATGAGAAGGGCAAGGTTGAGGTCTTCTCCTCGGGATTTACTGACTTTTTCTACTGTCTCTATTTGGTCTTCAAAAAGGGTTTTACTATCATAGAGTAGTCTGCCAATGAGCGTTGATTTTCCATCATCAACAGAACCTGCTGTGGTGAATCGGAGTAGCTCCATGTTGAGGTAGCCTTTAGTGATTGGAGGACTCATTTAGAAGTATCCCTCCTTTTTTCGATCTTCCATTGCAGTTTCACTTCTTTTGTCATCTGCTCTGCTTCCTCGCTCACTACTTCGTATTTTTGCAACTTCATTGACGATGTCTTCTACTGTTTTTGCATCGCTTTTGGTAAGGCCCGTGCAGGTCATATCTCCTATTGTTCTGCACCGGACTTGCATGTTTTGCACGCTCTTTTTTTCTTGTTCATCAAGGTTGAGATAAGGACTGTGGGCTAAGATGACGCCATCACGAATAACGCATTCTCTTTGATGACTAAAGTAGAGACAGGGAATATCGATTTTTTCTCGCAGGATGTATTGCCAGACATCCATCTCTGTCCAGTTTGAAAGAGGGAAGACTCTGAAGTGTTCTCCGATGTGTTTTCTTCCGTTGTAAAGATCCCAGAGTTCTGGTCGTTGGTTTTTTGGGTCCCATTGTCCAAAGTCGTTTCGGTGGCTGAAGAATCGTTCTTTTGCTCGTGCTTTTTCTTCGTCTCTTCGTCCTCCGCCGATGCAGCAGTCGAATTTGTGTTCTTCTATGGTGTCAAGCAGTGTTGTTGTCTGCAGGTAGTTTCTGCTTGCATATTTTCCTGTTTCTTCTCGCACTCGACCGTTATCAATTGATTCTTGGACGCTTCCAACAACAAGTTCTACTCCAAGTTTTTTGACAAGGTCGTCTCGATACTCTAGAGTTTCTGGAAAATTGTGTCCTGTATCAACGTGTAGGAAGGAATAAGGTATTGCTGCTGGATGAAATGCCTTGTAGCTGAGATGTGCTAGGACGATACTGTCTTTTCCACCGGAGAAAAGAAGACTTGGGCGTTCAAACTGCGAGGCGACTTCTCGTAGGACAAAGATTGCTTCTGATTCTAGTTTGTCTAGATGTGTTAGGCGGTAGTGACTCATGGTCAAAGTCCTCTGGTTGTGTCCCTTCTAGAAGGAAGTACACGGTTATCCAGGCATCTCTTATTTAAACATTATTCAAGTAGTAGTACACTGATTATTGGATGCTTGTATTTGTTCTACCAACACTCAACCAACATAAAATGCCTTTTTGGTGTTCTTTGCTGCGTATAGCAAAGTAGAAAAACCCTAGGAAAATATCGGCGATTTGAACCATCATGAATAAGCAGAAGCATTCCCTGTTAAAAAGCCCGATTCAACATATTGACATTAAGAGTTTTGATGCATCAAAAATCATTGACCAGTTTTCTGATATGGCGTTTCAAAGCCGCAATCTTGCTCGTGCTTCTAAGATTTTTGAGTCGATGATAAAAGATGAGGATTGCAGCATTATTTTGTGTCTTGCAGGCAGTCTTGTGAGTGCAGGTTTAAAGCATGCGATTGCTGATTTAATCAAACACAATATGGTGGATTGTATTGTATCAACAGGGGCAAATATTGTTGACCAAGATTTTTTTGAAGGTCTTGGTTTTTCTCATTATAAGGGAAGTCCTTGCGCTGATGATAACGAACTAAGGGAATTGATGGTGGATCGTATCTATGACACTTTTATTGATGAGGAAGATTTGAGAGTATGTGATGATACGATAAAAGAGATTGCTGATGAAATGTCTGCTGGCGTGTATAGTTCTAGGGAGTTTATTTGGCAGATGGGAGCATTTCTTGAGAAGAATCATCCTGATGTTTTTGGCATCACTCTTGAGGCTTTTAGAAATGATGTGCCTATTTTTTGTCCTGCGTTTTCTGATTCAAGTGCTGGTTTTGGCCTGGTGGAGCATCAATACAACAATCCAAAGAGTCATGTTTCAATTGACTCTGTGAAAGATTTTCGTGAGTTGACGATGCTTAAAACAAAGACAAAAGAGACAGGTCTTGTGATGATTGGCGGTGGCGTTCCTAAAAATTTTGTACAAGATACTGTGGTTGCAGCAGATATTCTTGGTATTGAGTCTCCGATGCACAAATATGCTATTCAGTTAACTGTTGCTGATGAGCGCGATGGTGCACTCTCTGGTAGCACATTAAAAGAGGCAAATAGTTGGGGAAAAGTCGATCTGGGCTCTGAGCAGATGGTATTCTCCGAGGCAACGCTAAGTTTTCCTCTTCTTGCTAGTTATGTGTATCATATGGGCAGTTGGAAGAATCGTTCAAAAAGAGGGCTTTCTTCTTTATTGTAAGATATAAGAAAAAAAGAAGGGTAAAACAAGTTGTATTATTCTTGTGTTACTGCGTCGTTGAGGTCTTTGACAAATGCCTCAAGATCCACACCGTGGACGACAGCAATATCGCTTATTTTTTCATATTGTGCAGCCATGCAGCCTATGCATCCCATTCGATATTTTTGAAAGACAGCAACGGTCTGCGGATATTTTTTGACAACTTCCATGATGTTCATGTCTTTTGTTATGATTTCTTCGCTCATAGTTGTAGCACCTTAACACTTGTTTATTTAGGATACCAACAGCTCACTTATAATATTTCTCCTTAGATTGATTAATGATTTTGGGTGAGGAGAAAAACCGAATGGAGGTGGGAGGAGATGGTTCGGAGAAGAAAAATGAGGAAAGTTTTTGCCAACCCGCATTGTTCCATCCGGTTTTTTTATGCTTCAAATCTAGCAATGTTTGCTTTGTATTAAAAGATGAATTGAAGAGGTCAGTAGAACTATTGTGTACTTGATTAGTGAGATTACATCTTTAAGAAGAACAAGTAAAGATTTGCATCTTGTGATGTGCTTGTCTCATAGATTCCTTGGATACTTGCAACGACATTTATTCTAATCTGTCCAAACCCAAGCAAAGTAGCTTTGATGGTAGTTTGTTCTAAAGAGTCAAGACCTTCTAAGATGTGTTGTTGTGATCCTCCATATAATATAAAGCCTCCTTGCACGGAAAGATCTACTGTTGCTTCTGTAAAGCTATAGCCGCCAGTATTGGTAATTGGTATTGTTAATCCAAGAAGGCCTCCGTTAAGTTGACCGATTTCAAGTATGGGTCCATCAACAAAGATATCTTTACTTGCCCAGGGCCCTATGACTGAATTGTTATCTCTTGCTTTTGCTCGTATCTCGTATTGGCCTGGACGAGTCCAGATGTGGCTAATGCTAAGGCTTTGTCCTGAGGAAATTTCCTCTGTCCAGTCGGTACTTTGACCATCTCCCCAGTCGATGTAAAAGGAGACATTGTCATTATCATCATCTATTGTCTGGATCTGTATTTCTGTTGGTTGGTTGTAAACTGGCGTTGTTATGATCTCTATTGTTGGCTCATCTGGTGGTGTACTAACAAGATTTGGTTCTGCAAGTTCAGCAAGGGTTGCTATCATGAGCCTGGTGGTATTTACTGCATAGGAGATATCCATATTTTCTATTGTGTCTTGAGGGGAGTGGTAGACTTCGCTAAAGTCGTTTTCGTGGAAGAATACAGCATCGTATCCTTGGTCCCAAAATGAGGAGTGGTCGCTTCCCCAGCTATATCCTCTGTCAACAACTCCAATTCCAATGTTGTATGCTTCACTGACTGATTCTGTAAAATCGACAAGCCAATGTGAATCTTCATTTGAGAATATCTTGATGAGTGTTTTTCCTTCTTCTGTGTCTGCATTTCCTATCATATCAGCATTAAGTACTGCAGCGATATCGTCTCCACGTTGTGAGCAGTTGGTGGCATAAATCTCACTTCCAAGAAGTCCTTGTTCTTCACCTGAAAATGTGACAAATCGTATGGTATGATTGAAGGTATAGTCGCTCATGACGTCTGCTGCAATCATTGCAGCAACAGTTCCGATTCCATTATCATCTGCTCCGGGACTGCCAGTAACACTATCCATGTGTCCACAGATGATGAGTATGTCTTCGTCTTGTAGCCCGGTAAGTGTTGCTTCTACGTTTCTTCCAAAGTGTCCTTGGTTTTCCCATGCTTCGAATTGTACTTCTATTCCCTCCATTGCTTCAAATTCGCTGTAGATGTATTGTTCAGCATCATAGCATGCCTGTGAGTCAGTGACTCGAGGACCAAAGGCAACTAGTGGTTCTAGATATTCTAATATGAGTTCTTCATCAATTTGTTGGAGCATGTCTTGTATGTCTTGAGGTGATTTGATGCTTTCAATTGTTTTAAATGCGGTATCTGCCACTGATAAGTCTTCTTTTTGAATCTGAAATGTTACGTTGAGATGTCCCGGAATTGGTTCAGTACTTGCAACTGATATAGGGACAACTGCAAGATTGATTGAAATCAGAAGAAGAGAAATGAGTATAACAAGGAATGGATTTCTATTCATAGTATTCTTTGTCTCCAGTTTTTTTTCCAACACTATAATTTATTCTTGTAGTATATATTAAACCTTTTGATAGGCTTTCTTTGAAGTTCTTCAGTTTTTCCAAAGATTAAAGAAAAACGCATCGTGAAAATCTGTTGAAAGAAGTTGTCCAGCTTCATCGTATGCTTTAA
>Ga0207831_100128_pt1 | contig 53015 bp, 37 predicted proteins | sample TtanPargueraPR_7_FD_187741 | JGI IMG/M metagenome (GOLD analysis project Ga0207831, IMG submission 187741) | Aerobic enrichment media microbial communities from Bioluminiscent Bay, La Parguera, Puerto Rico - Tt and M1 (2) (SPAdes) | ecosystem: Environmental > Aquatic > Marine > Unclassified ...
ATGTCCTGCTCGGCAGTGCAGCGGCACTGACAATTGAATTCGACGCCCCGTACTACCTGGGCATCGCTGTGGACGGGGATCCCGAACTGCAGCCGCGCACGCAGCTGGCCGCGGCGCCCTATGCCATGCGCGCAGTCGCGGCGGATCGTGCGGCCGATGCGGATCACGCAGCCCGTGCCGATCAGGCCGATGTTTCCTCCGCACTCGCACCGGATGCGACCGGCGCGGTGACATCCCTCAACCAGCTGACCGGCGACATCGAAATGGTCGGTGTGGGAGGCACCAGCGTCAGCACCAACGGCGGCACGATCACCATCACGTCCTCGGGCGGGGGCGGGGGCATTGTGAGCCTGCACAATACCGACGGATCCATTTCGATTTTGAATCCCACCGGTCCGGCTGTGACGCTGGGTCTTGTCGATGGCGGGGTCATCGAACAGAAAATCGCCAATCTCGCAGTGACGACGGCAAAGCTGGGGAATCTCGCGGTGACCGGCTCCAAACTCGCCGACAATGCTGTCACAACGACCAAAATTGCCCCTGAAGCAGTGACGACATCCAGAATCAGCAGTGTCGGAGCGACCGCGGGCGAAGTACTCGCTTACGACGGATCAGCGATTGGCTGGACGCAGCTTACCTCCGGCGGTGTAAACGGCTCCGGTGCAACAGGACTGATTGCATTGTGGGACGGGACGAGTAGGCTGAAAGGCTCGTCACACTTTGTATTTGACGGTATTCGCATGGGTATCGGATTATCATCACCAGAGGCGACATTGCACGTCGATGGTGAGAACGGGCTCCTCGTTACCGGAATATTCGCGGGGGGGATGGTGATGAATCACGGTGCGGGTACACGTATGCACTGGTACCCCCGTGCAGCCGCGTTCCGCGCAGGACATGTGACGAGCTCGCAGTGGGATGCAAACAATATCGGATTATATTCTGCTGCGATGGGTTTCGGGACAGTCGCTTCGGAGAGGTATTGCTTTGCGATGGGGGAGTCAGCAGAGGCCAGTAATGTGGCTGCTGCCGCATTCGGATGTCGGACAAAGGCCACAGGTAAATGGTCAATGGCGTTGGGGCATAGTACGATCGCCAGTGGCGATTTGTCCCTGGCAATGGGTTCTGAGACGACGGCAAGTGGCCGCTGTGCGATTGCATCTGGAATTCAAACAACCGCCAGTGGTGATCATGCGCTGACGCTCGGGCATCAAACAACGGCAGCAGGGAATCGCTCGATTGCTGCAGGGAGTTTGACCGTGGCCGACGGTACGGCATCATGCGCGCTGGGGACGCAAAGTGCCGCCTCCGGGGAAAATGCCGTAGCGATCGGATCCCAGACGCAGGCTAATGGTCGGAACAGTTTTGCCGCAGGCAATACGTGCATTGCATCCGGCGTTGAGAGTCTTGCATTCGGTTCTGAATCGACCGCGGATGCAAATTATGCCGTTGCAATAGGCCTGAAGACGACAGCGAGTGGTTATGTATCCACTGCACTTGGTTTTGTTACCAAAGCGAATGGCATGTATGCGACGGCATGCGGTTCTCGATCCGTTGCTGCCGGCGAGGCCTCTACTGCAATCGGAATCAAAACCAGTGCGGGGGGAACGGGTGCAATCGCACTCGGTTGCAATACCACTGCCAGCGGTGATTACTCCACCGCGATGGGGTCGTATGCACGAACTGCCGGGAACGCGGGGTCCTTCGCAATCGGTGATAACTCATCAACGAGCCAGGTTTCAGCTTCGGCTCCCAACCAGATGATCATGCGTTTTGCCGGCGGATACCGTCTCTATACGAGTTCGAACCTGTCGACCTGGGCATATCTGCCCCCTGCGGGGACTGGATGGAGCACCCCGAGTGATCGGCGCATGAAAGAGAATTTTCGTGACATTGACGGCGAGGTGCTGCTCGAAAAAATCCGGCAGCTTCCGGTATCCGAGTGGAATTATATCGGCGCGGATCCGTCGGTGCGGTATATCGGTCCGATGGCGCAGGATTTCTGGCAGGCGTTCCGACTCTGTGGGACGGATAGCCTGACCATCAATAGTGTCGCGATCGACGGGGTGAATCTCGCTGCGATCAAAGCGCTTGAGCGCCGCACCCGTGAACTGCGCGCAGCCACGGAGCGCATTGCCGAACTTGAAGCGCGCATCGATGTACTCGAACAGCGTGAAGTCAGCGCCAGCGGCACGTCGCAAACTGTCTCGCGAACGGGTGGAACGAGCGTTCCGGCAGCGGACGTGCAGGTGTTCCTCTCACGCATTGCAGAACTGGAGGCGCGCCTTGACGACATTGTGCAGGAACAGTGACCGTAATAGCTACTGTGTCAACTCGGGCAGATCAATTGTGCGGCCCTTCGTCTGCTGACGTTTTTGTACCTCACGTCGCATGTTCTGTTCGATTCTGTTCTGATCATGGCGCTCCGAGAGCTCAACGGGGGCACCATGTTCTTCGGGATGGCGGTACGTGCCTCGCAGTTCCAGTGGCTTTTCAGCTTCTGCTTCGAGGGGATGCGCACGTGCCCAGGCGTCAGTCCTTTGCGCGATGATCATCCAGGACACCTTCATTCCGGGCGCGCCGCCGGCAATCACGAAGCTGTTATCCTGAATCTCCCTGGCAATATAGACCTGCGCCCAGCCTCCGATGCATGTCAACTGGTAGCGGAAATCGGTACTCATCGCCTCGACGTACTCCGGAAGCGCAACAATTGCGCGGCCGTTCTCGTCGAATACCGCATTACCGGAATACGATGTGAGTAATTCGGGACTCTCGATCGAGGCGTGACGAAGGTATTTCTGTGTCGGTTTAATGGGATGATCGATGACAAACATCTTTGCACCGCCGGTTATCGTCCCGGTGGCATGCAGGTTTCCTTCGACGCGGACATCCCCCTTGAAATCACCGGCGTGCGTGGTACTCGCCAGTGTGGCGGATGGACCGCTGGTCACGCTCGATCCGTAGAACGCACTGGTCGGTCGCCCGATCGCTCCGAAAAATGAACTCGATTCACCATACACACCATTATAACCGGCGAGTTCGCCATAGGTATCTTTGAAGCCGTTCTTGCCGGCGACAGCGGTGCCGTGGTTCGCTTCGGTATATCCGTACACACCGCAGTCCGGGGCGAGTCCGACGACACCGAATTTCGTGAAGCAATGTGTATTCATGGGTGAGGAGCCGATTCGTCCAAGCACGCCGCAGCTTTCCCAGCTGTGACCATAGACACCGTATTCCGTGGCGAGCACAGCAGTAGTGCTTTCGACTTTGTTGCCTGCGTACAACGCACAGGCACTCTGACCAAAGGCCTGGGTAAGGATCGTGCTCGCGCCATCATCGATCGATTTGACCCTGATCGCGTCGCCCTTGCTGCTTTCCGCCTCAACGGCGTGCCCGTCTTTCGATATGACATACAGTCCGCTGCCGGCGTCTGTTGTCACGCGGATACCACCGTGGTCCTTACCCGTGACGCGGACTGCCGGGGCGCTGCCTGTGCTTGTCGCCTGCAGTGCCGGCTTGGATCCGCTGCTGGCTGCGTGCATGCCGGCCTCGGCGTGTCCGATAATCCCGGTTGTTCCACTGCCCGAATTTATCCCCTCGATCGCGTTTCCGCTTCCTGTGTTGGTGATGGCAAGTGCAGCCACCGAGCTGGTGCTTACGGTTTCCGCCAGCGGCAGCTGAAATCCCTGCGGATCTGCCCATGAAAGGGATACTCCGTTTGTTGAAAGCACCTGGCCGGCAACTCCGCCGGTCGGTGAGAGTCTGTCCATCGTGACGGTATGCAGTCCGAGCGTGCGCGTTGTCACCGCCTGATCACTGATATGAGAGGATCGGACGGCGTTGGGCGCCAGCATGGATGATTGCACGCCGCCGTCACGGATGCCCAGTTGCACGTCGCCGCTGCTGCCTCCGCCCTCAAGGCCGTGAATGGCTCTGACGGCGGTGATATCCCCGCTGCCGCTGCCGCCGGATGCGGAAATGCGAATGCTGCTGCCGGAAGGGCTGATGTCGATGCCATCGCCGCCAGAGAGCATGATCGCGTCATGCAATCCGTTGACGCTGGTAACGACGGTGCCGGCCGCAATATCGTTCGCGGTGATACTTCCCGCGCGAAGATCCGGATCAGGATAATGTCCATTGAGCACGCCCCCGGCGGAAAGCCCCTCGATGGATTGCGTCCGTAAGGCACTGAACGCATAGGGCGCCATACTGAGCTGCGTGCGGGGTGTGAGCTCGGTGCTGCCATCGACGGCGGTTCCGAGCCAGTACTGTCTGTCGAACTCCAGCGTCAGTGCCGATACCGCACCGAGTTGTGCATTGAACAGTCCGTCGGTGCATGTGACATTCTGGATTTCGTGCCAGAGAACAGTGCCGCCTTCCTTGCTGTCATAGAGACGAAATGTCAGTTCATAACTGCCATCGGGCAGTGGGGAGCCCGCCGCGTCGGTCAGGATACCCTGGTAGCTGATCTGCGGTTGCTGCGCGAGCGTAAGCGATGAAGATAATGTCAGAAGCAGTATTGTCAGGCACAGTGAGCTGGCTCCGTTGCAGAGCGTCCGATATGTCATGATGACCTCCTCAGTCCATGGGAAAATATGTCGATCGGTTCCGTTGGGATCAGGCGGAGCAGGAACACACGCATCTCCTGCACCGGAGCGATATGTAATGCTCAATGAAGGACAGTCAGCTTCTGTGTTCTTCTCTGACCGTTCCATTTCGCATGCAGCAGATAGATACCGGAAGGAAGCGGCGGCAGGGAGAGTTGCAGCCGGTATGTTCCCGCTTCTTGTAACAGCATTGAACGGCGTTGCATGCACTGGCCAAGCAGCCCATACACGGTCAGATGTACGGACCCGCTTTCCGGAAGTCTGACGATGCAGGTGAGGTGATTCCTGATGGGTTGCGGGTACATGCCAAGCAGTTCGAAATCTGCGGAGGGAGCGTGTTGAACTGTTTTTACATCAACGGTTGTGTTGGAGTGGTTATACCAGAAACCGAAGAATCCAGCCTGTGTACTGTTTTTCGCCGTTCCGATCGCGCTCTGGCCTATCGTGCCGAGGATGCGGTGGCTGCCATCCGACGCAGCGACACAGCCGGATGCTGCAGTCGATCTCGATAGATGCTGTTGTGCCGATACCGTTGTGACGCAACCCGTAACAAGCAGCATAACTGCCCATATGCGGAGCTGCCTGCAAAGTGCCCGATTCATGGTGTCCTCCGATCAGTGTTTGATCTTCATCGAGAAGCACGTGCACAGGCGTTCCGATTCAGTTCGTGATCCGCCATGAAGCAGACGTCCGAGCGTGACCCGGAGCCGCGAGGCAGTACGCATCGATGACTGAACAAATACAATTATACAGATTAACATATCGAATATAGGATGGATTGTCAACCTGAGGAAGATCGATACCCGCTGTTTCATGAATCATGAGCCCTTGGCAGCAGGGCCGCGAGATACGCCCGCAACGCAAAAAGGCAGAGCCGTGTGACTCTGCCTTTTCTAGTAGCGGGGGCAGGACTTGAACAGAAAATGTTGGAGGGGAGGGACGGAAAAGCAAGAATCACACTGCTGTTTTTCGCAGGATTCTCACGTGCAGGTGTGCGATCACTGAGTAGTATCGTCCAGTCACTATCCGATACGTGAACGGACGTAATCTTCCTTCTGTGGCGTTCCATCCCCTGGATGCAGCGTAACGCGGAGGGTCGTTCCATTGCTGGGCGTGGATGAGATGGCGAATGTTCCGCTGAGCATCTGTACACGCTCGGCTATGCCGTGGAGTCCGAACCCGTTGTTTCCGCCGCTCGCGTCGGTGCAATCCGACGACTGGAATCCCCGTCCGTCGTCTCGAATCTCGATGTGAACCTCCCCATTATGTCGCTTCATCGTGAGAATGACCGTCGAGGCATCCGCATGTTTGACGACATTCACCAGCCCCTCCTGAATGATGCGGTACAGTGTGATCTCTTCTTCCCTGGTGAATAGATTGTCCATGGGATCGATAACCGTCCGCACCCTGAGTGAGGTAACCTCTGCGATGTCGCGCAGGATACCGCGGATGGTCTCAGTGAATCCGACGCGGTCGATTTCCAGCGGGCGCAGGTTGTGTGATATCCCGCGCATGCTCTGGATCACGGCGTCCGCGCGCGTGACGACCTGCTCCAGCTGGTTGCGGAGTTTCTCCGGCTGTTCCATGTCCCGCAGGGCAAGCAGTGTCCGGTTCTTGATGACGACAAGTTCCTGGCCGAGGCTGTCGTGGAGATCGTTGGCGATCCGCGCGCGTTCGTCTTCCTGTGCACGGATGAGTCCGCGCGCGAACTGTCGCTGCGCCTCCTTCTCCTTTTGCGCGTGCTGCGCCGCGATGCGGTGTGACTCCGCATCCGCCGCACGCGCCTGCAATTCCGCGGCCTCCGCGCGAAGGGCGGCATGCTGGCGTTTCGCACGTGCCCTGCGCTGCAGCAGGATCCCGATCATTAGCAGGAGGAACACACCTGCAATCAGTGCATACACGATGAAGCGCTGCCGATCGAGTTGCGCGGCCTTGAGTGCCTCTCGCTGGCGGAGGTTATCCGCTTCTTCTGCCGCGTGCCGATGATCGAGCTGCTCGATGCGCAGTGCTTTCCTGCTGCTGTCCAGTTGCAACGCCTGGATCTGCATGTGCTGCTCAGCTCGCTCCTGCTCGAGACGGCGGCGGAGAAGCGCATCGGACTGCCGGGCCAGTTCGAGCGTATGAATTTTTTTCTCTCGTTCCAGGCTGCGTATTCGCTGCTGTTGTGTCTCATGCTCAAACTCGGCACTGAGCTCGTTGATCTGCCGAAGGTTTTCCTCATTGAACAGACTGTCATTGAGCAGTTTCAGGCGGCGATGATGCTCGTATGCAGACTGGAAATCTCCCTTTGCGGCCGCGATCTCGCTCAGGATGCGCTCCGCATCACGTACTTCTCGTCCGGCACCGATATCCTCTGCTATTTCCAGCGCGCGCCTGATATGCCGCGTGGCAGGTTCGTATTCCTGCAATTCCTTATGAAGCAGACCGAGGTTTAGCAGGATCGAGATCATGCTCGGAATGTCCTTTTCCCGTTCGCGGATATCGAGGACACGCTGGTAATACGTGAGTGCATTTCTCGGATCTCCGAGCTGGAGGTGGCACGCGCCGATATTATTCATTGCTTTGCTCAGTCCGATCCGGTCTCCGATTTGTTCACGGAGAGGAATCGCCCGCTGATAATACGCCATCGCACTGTCATATTGTTCGTGATGGTAGTGGATGTTTCCGATGTTTGTGAGTACATCGGCACTGCCTTTGGGATCATCGAGCGTTTCATGAGTTGTGAGAGCCTCATGCAGGTGAACAAGCGCGCTCTCATGCTGTCCGAGTGTCGTGAGCAGGACTGCAATATTGCTGAGCATGTACGCTGCGCCGCTGTGGTCATTGATGGATCGACGGAGGTCAAGACTCCTCCTGTAGTATTTCATAGCGGATGTGTAGTCTGCCCGCGTGGCATGTACATTCCCGATGGCACTCAGTGAATAGGCCGCCGCCTCGAGTCGGTTGAGCGCCATGCGGATATCAAAGCTGCGTTGGTACAGCGCCTGCGCCGAATCCAGTTCACCCATACGTTGCAGTAACTCTCCCATGCGGAAGCAGTTTGCATCGGTCCCTGAACTGTCATGCAGCATCTCACAGATACGAAGACTGCGGGAAAACAGCATCCGTGCCGAATCCTGCTCATGCCGGTTGACCAGGAGTCTCGCATGCTCATGCAACGCGCGCGCCAGCCTGGCGCGCAGAGAGTCCATTGCCGCGCGCTTCACGGGAGCTGTCGCAGCGATGCGCGCCTGCAGATTCTCTATTGTCCTCGTCTGTGCAAAGAGAAACAGTGGCTGTATCAGGAACAGGAGAAGTGCGGAAAGGGTGATGATATGTCGCCTGCCGTTCACAGTACATGCTCCGGATTGTGTGAGAGGGGCAGTTTGCAGTCAGCGTTATTCAGTACAGATTACCGCACGCGTCAGCGTCCCACCCGGCGTCGTCAGCCGGATATAGTACACTCCGGCGGAAGGGAGCATGGAACGCGTAACACGGACGAGGGAATTCGCGCGGACGGACGGCGAAAGATCCGCAACCATGCGTCCGGTCGCATCATGAAGCGTCAGTGTGAGTCCTTCAGCGGGGAAGGGGGAGTCAACACTGATCAGCATCGACGTGGAAAACGGATTCGGGAAGCTGTGTATTTGTACCTCAGTCGGAAGTGGACGCGGATCGACTCCGGTCACGGTCTGCTTCGCGGTGCGGAATACGCCGCCGTAAAATGTTCCCGCATACAGGTACTGATCTTTGTCAATCGTAAGACACATCACGAGACTGTCGCGGAGGCCATCATTCATCCGATGCCATGTCGCACCGTCGTCGGATGTCGTGTAGACGCCCTCGCCGGCGCAGCCCGCGAAAATCTGCCCCGTGCCGTTGGTTTCAATCCAGTTGATCGTGGCAGCGTCGAGTACGCCAGTACTGATCCGGGACCAGGTCTCACCTCTGTCTGTCGACAGATGAATTCCGCCCTGCTGAGTTCCGAGAATGACGCGTCCGTCAATGTCCACGGAGATTGTGGGATACAGGTCGAAGCTGACTGGGTATTTCCACCATGAATGGCCATCGTCATCGGACCGGTAGATCGTTCCCGGAATGGAGGAAGCGTAGAGTGTGCCGTCGGCGGGACTCCGCTCGATCCAGTAGATATCCCGGTCATCCAGTCCCTGGACGCGCGCCTCCCAGTGCTGTCCCTGGTCGGTGGAGGCATAGACGCCGCCGGTGCCGCCCTGGCTGGCGGTTCCCGCGAGAACTGTTCCGTCCGGAAGGACCTGCACACTGTACACGGCAGTGCTGCCGAGACCGTCGCCGATGGATTCCCATGTGACACCGCGATCCGTCGACCGGTACATCCCCGTCCTTCCACCCGCATAAAGGATGTGCTGTGTGTTATCGGAAACAACGTTGAATATCCTCTGCAATCCCGTAGTGTGCCACGACAGTCCCCCGTCAGATGTGATCGCCATATCGAACATCGTCGGTACGACCAACAGCCCATCGCTCGTTATATGAATGTCATTCGGAGCTTCCAGCGGTGTTCCGATTAATTCCCATGGAGCCTCGCCGGTGAACGAACGGAACAGGCCGTCAGCTGTGGCGATGAGGAAATATGCTCCGTGTTCGGAATACAGCAGCGTTTCAATTGCCGTGTCGGCGAGGAGCATCGATCGTCTGGTCCAGCTCTCACCAAGGTCATCAGAAGAAAGGATGCCATTGTCCGTTCCGACGAAAAGACGTCCTCCGGGCGCGACACAGAGAGCGGCCGCGTTGTTCTGGCTGTCGACGGGAAGGGGAAAGGTCGCCCAGTGTTCTCCGTCGTCAGTCGACCGGCACACCGTGCGGGAACCGCAGACGAACAGCAGATGGCGCTCTTCGTCGGCGCGTAGGGACCGTATCCGCGCCGGAAGGACCTCCCTGCCGGTGCGATTCCACGTCAGGCCCTCGTCACGGGATATCCAGGCTCCCTCGGTTGCCGTGCCGGCACAGAGTCTGTTTGAATCAATACAGGTGATATGATCAACACTGCATGAGACATCCCGGCTGATGGACCGGATCTCCCAGCTTCGGCCGTGATTGGTCGAGCGGAGAAGTGTGCCGTCGGCGCAGCCCGCGAGCAATGTACCGCTTCCGGGCAAGCAGACCAGCGACCAGATGGCGAACGGTTCCGTTTCCGGGCAGCTCCGCCAGTCTCCGCCGGAGCGGTCACGGAACATCACACCGTTCTGAGTTCCAACGACAATCTCCCTGCTGGCGTTGAAGCAGATCGCATAGACCATCACGCGTCCAGTGAAGTCGAATCCCCAGTGTGTCCCGCCATCGCTGGAGTGCAGAACGCCGTCCATGCGCCCGACGTAAATGTCCCCCGTCATATCATCAACCACGAGCCCCAGGAATCGATACAGCTGACCTCCGTACGGTCCGGTCAGTTGCTCCCATCGCTGAGTCTGTGCGCAGGCCAGGGAGACGGCCAGTATGAACATGATCACAACGGAAAGAACGGCGCGTATGCGCATGATGAACCTCCGTGTTACCGGATGATGATGCTGCGGGATGCGCTCACTTTCCCATGTCGCAGCTGGAGACGGTATATGCCGGGCGCGAGCCCGGGCAGCCGCAGATGCCGCGTGTGCGTGCCCGAATAGTACCATGCACTGTGCTGCAGCCGCGCGACAGGTCTGCCCGTGAGGTCATACAGGTCGAAGCGTATCAAACCCTCCCGCGGAAGGGTGAATGATATGGCAATTTCGTCCCGGGCGGGCTGCGGCCATATCGCGGACAACGTCAATACATCCGGCGCGGCTGGTGTATTTGTTATCACCGGTGTTACGACGCCGCTGATGTTCACGAGAAATCCTTCGTAATCATATCCATTGTGTCGGCTGTCGGTGAACCAACCATATTCCTTTCGCAGATCGCCTTGTGTGTATCCGGCGAAGCAGAATGACCCATTCGGAGTGTATCGAATCGCGCCCCAGCGCTCGCCCTCTTCGCCTCCGAAATAGGTCGACCAGGCGAGGCGGTAGCTTCCCGTGGACTCTCGATCCAGCAGGCAGATAATTCCCTCAGAGCGGCCAGACATGCTGCTGTCGATCCCATCAATGAGAGGGAAGTCCATGCTCTCTGTCCCTCCAGCGAGCACAATATCCCCATTCGTGTTGCAGTCCAGTGTAGATATCCAGTCATCGTGATCCCCACCGAGAAATGTCGCGAACGAAAGAGCACCCGTTGAATCGAAGCAGACGATAGCTCCGTCTTCCAGGTTGGCTTTTTCACTCTGCAATGGATTGCGCGTCGGCATGTTCCGGGAGGCAGTTGAACCGACGACAACGCATTCTCCGTTTCGGCCGACACCCAGCGCTTCGGCGGATTCATCACCGTTGCCGCCGAAATAGGTGCCCCAGATCAGGTGCCCCTGAGGCGTCCACTTGGAGATATACATGTCAGTCGGTCCCGACAGGGCTGCCTGGTATGCGCGCGTGACCGGCATGGAGGTTGAAGAGACCTGCGCGGCGAAATAGATGTTTCCGGCCGCGTCGGTTCCGACGTCCCCGGCGCTGCTGGACCATGCCGTTTTTTCCCCTCCGAGGTAGGTGGCCCATTCCAGCGTGCCGTTCGCGGAAAAGCGGGCGAGAATGTTGATTTCATCTCCGGGGTTGGTCTCCTGCCAGGCATTCTTGACCGGGAAATCAAGGCTTTCACTGCAGGCCGAAATGATAATATTGTCCTGACCGTCAACGGTGATGTCACCCCACAGCTCATTTTGTCCCATCAGTTCCCGATCGGTTCCTCCGAGGTATGTCGACCAGAGAAAGTCTCCCTCGATGGAATACTTTGCAATGAAGAGATCCGCATCACCGGCCAGTTGTCCCTGGGCGGGATTGCGGACAGGGAATGAAACGCTTTCCGTCGCACCGGCGACACAGAGATTTCCGTTGGAATCGAAACAGACAGCGCTGGCAAAATCCCTGTCTTCACCGCCAAGATAGGTCGCCCAGCGCAGTGTCCCATCCGCATCGAATGTCGCCACGAAGGCATCCCCGCTCCCTGCATTTGTTGTCTGATACCCTCCGGGTACCGGGAGATCACTGCTCGACGTGCTGCCGCATATGGCTATCACACCGTCATCCCTGACGTCCATGTCGGAAACGAAATCCTCATGATTCCCGCCGTAGTGGTGCCCCCAGAATTCGATATCGCGGATGTGCGTTCGGTGTGTCGCGTCATCCTTCCCGGCGGTCTCAAGGTCACCCATACCCGGCACTTCCGAAAGTGCGAACACAATCAGGGCACTGAGATAAATGAAGCGAAGCATAAATCCTCCAGATCTGTTGCACCTGTGAAGAGGAACGTCGTGACGTGTTCGCCGTATTCATGAGTTGCTTCGGCAAGCACGCAGGCATGCGTCCATGCTTCATGAAGCACGGGTGTGGAATAAGGTATTCCGGTTTCAAACACCGTTCTTGATGGTTGCATCGAAAAGGTACATTGTTGCCCTGCAAAAGGCAATAGCGCCTGGATGTTGCTGTGAGTCTCGTTCAGTGGCGCGGTATAGCGGTGTACCGTGCGTCACTGGAAGATATCGTGCCCGCTGCGGCAGCGGATCACTTCACCAGCACCATGGAACCTGTTTGCACCTCTGCGTCCGCGGAAAGTCGGTAGTAGTATACACCGCCCGGAAGGTCGTGTGCGTCAAATCGCACCGCGTGTATTCCTGCGGATACGCTGCCGTCCAGCAGCACCGCCACTTCGCGACCCACGGCGTCATATACGCGCAGTATCACCTGCGCATCGTGCGGCAGGGAATAGTGGATCGTGGCGGACGACTTGAACGGATTCGGCTGTACGGAGACTTCGACCTCGCTCGGCAGCGGACGGACAATCTTCGGTGCGATTTCGCACGCCGTGAGGACACTCATGGAAGAATTGAATGTACTCCCGGATGCCTGCACACCAGTGACCGTGAAGCACCATATGCCACTGGGATTGCGGTCCCACGCGGATTCGAGTGTCACTTCACCGTTCGCACCGGTGATGCCGGATGTGGATCCGGATGTCGGCCCCGTGTAATCCGCAGTCACGACCGCACCGTCGACCGGCTGGCCGTTGTTGTCCCTGACGACGACGAGATCCTCTGCGAGTTCCTTGTTGCCGGGCAGGGTGGCGTGTGTCACCGACTGGCTCGCGACGAACACGTAGCTTCCCGCCGCGTTCGCGGTGATGGTCACAGTTGCTGTCGCCGTTGCCAGGTCATTATCGGTGACGGTCAGCGTCACGGTATAGGTGTCCGCCGTCGTATAGGTGTGCTGGGGATTTGCCGTCGATGCAGTATTCCCGTCTCCGAAGTCCCACGCGTACGCGGTGATGGTACCGTCGAGGTCATACGATCCGTCCCCGGTGAAGGACACCGTCAGCGGGATGATCCCCTGTGAGGGCTCCGCCGTCGCGACCGCGACGGGAGGAACATTGTACCCGGGGATGAGTCCGCTGGATGTGAGTGCCACACATACCGCATCCGGGCCGCTGGCAAGCGTGTTCTGGAAAGCGGCGAAGGTGGGGAAGTCCGTGCTCAGCGTCAGACCGCCGAGAAACACCTCCCCGGAACTGTTCACGGCCGCTGTCGTCAGATCATCACGCAATGTACCGCCACAGTACGTCGACCAGAGCATCGAACCGTTGGAGGAGAATTTCGTGACCATGCCGTCGCCTCCGCCCGCTGCGCCCGACTGGAAACCGCCTGCGGAAACGGGATAGTCGTTGCTCGCGGTGCGGCCTGTCAGGATCACGTTACCGGAACCATCCACTGCCAGTTCGTATGCGACATCGCTGTCACTTCCTCCGCAGTAGGAAGACCAGAGCAGGGAGCCGTTTTCCGAGAATTTACTGATCATCGGGTCGTACACGGTTAAAGCACTGGGTGGGACGGTCTGAAACGCTCCCGGCGTTACCGGGTAATCGCCACTCCATGTATATCCGGTGACGTACACACTGCCCTCGGGAGAGGTTGCGACGGCGCGTGCCCAGTCACCATCAGACCCACCCACGAATGTTGCCCAGAGCCGCTGACCGGTATTGCTGAACTTGATGATGAATCCATCCAGCCCTCCCGCAGAGCTCGTCTGGTACGCACCGGGAGTGACGGGAAAACCATCTCCCGCACCACCGGTTACGAACACGTTTCCAGATGCATCCACTGCGATATCATTCGCACCCTCACCACCCCTGTTGCCGTAATAGGTTGACCAGTGCATCGTGCCCGCGGATGTCAGCGCTGTCACGCAGACGTCCATGTCTTTCCGCTTCGAAAGAGAGGTTTGAAACGCTCCCACACTCACGGGGTAATCCAGGCTATTCGTCGATCCGCAGATCAGAACATGCCCCTGCGCATCCGACGCCACCTTCCCGTTGTTGAATCCGTTGCTCTCCGTGCCTGATCCGCCGACGTACGTCGCCCAGAGCAGCGTGCCAGACGCACTGAATTTCGCGGCGTACATGTCGCTGTCACCTCCATACACAGGCTGCAGTGTCCCCGCAGTGGTGGGGAGGTCGGGACTGTCGGTAGTCCCACCGAGAATGATATTGCCGGAGCCGTCCACCGTCACATACGCCCGTTCATCTCCGGAGCCGCCGAAGTACGTCGCCCACAGCCGCGTCCCGCTCGCATCGAACTTCACGATGAACGCGTCCTCGCCGCCTGCGATGACGGACTGCTGTCCGGAGACCGTCGGGAAATCAGTACTCGAGGTGTAACCGGTCATGATGACATTGCCGGAGGCGTCTGTCGCGACACCGGTGCAGACGTCGGTTCCGCTGCCGCCGTAATATGTCGCCCAGGGATCGATCACCAGCGTCTGCGCATGGTCGTAGGGGTCAAGACGGAAGGAAACCACGTTCCCGTCACAGATGAAGGACGAGGGGACCTCGCTGTCGCTGTGTCCGGCGTAGCAGTACGGCGCTGCTTCCTCGACCTGCCCGAGGGGTGTCGTGATGCGCAGGGATCCTGATTCCGTGATCCGCACTCCGGTCGTTCCGCTGTAGCGCATGCGAATGCGCGCAGCGTTTCCGCCCGGATGGACGATGAAGTTATACTTGATCCGATCGCCGTTCGACAGCAGTTCGAGATCGATGGCGTCATAGATGTTTTCGTACACGATGCTCCGGTATTCCCGTATCCCGGCAATCCCGGACGGACAGTGCGGCAGGTAATAATGCACGACGCTGTGTGCGAGATCCTCGCCGCGGATCGTCGCGGAGGGATTGCAGCCCTCGAGCGTCATATCAATGCGATACTGTGCGGTTCCTCTCGTGGAACTCCCATCGGTGAATACATAGCTGATGCCGTCGCTGCGCACGTACATGCGCATGCCCGGCAGGGATGCGATGAATGCCACATCCGCCCGCGTCTTTCCGTCAGTGTCGACGATCTGCCCGCGGTTCTCCTGGAAGAGCAGTGGGACCATCGTGTGCCGTTCCGTGCCTGGACCGGAGTCCGCCGTGGTGGCCGCGCCCGCCAGGCAGACGGTGCAGCACAGAAGCATTGTGATGATCGTGATATGCTGCCGTTTCATTGTTCTATCTCCTCAGTTATGCTGGTGGTTGTATTCATCGGTATCGGTATATCTGTCACGCCCGTGAAGCCTCCGCAGGTGCTGCTGCAGCAGCAGGAGGTCGTCTTTCAGGAAATAGCCGTGTGCTCCGGCTTCACGCGCCTTCATGCGGAGGTCATCGTCGTCGTACTGTGTCACGATCAGCACCTGCAGGTCCGGATGGGCGGCGATAATGCGCCGCGTGGTTTCGATGCCGTTCAGCTGCGGCATCCGGATGTCCATGAGCAGCAGGTCCGGCTGCTCGGTCTCACAGAGCCGCAGCGCCGCGTGTCCGTCAGCACATTCCAGCACGTCGTCGTGCAGTTCTCTGAGCAGTTCACGCAGCAGCGCGCGTACCTGCGCGTCATTGTCCGTGATGAGGACCTTCACAGGTGGTTCTTCCTGTGGGAGATTGAAGTTTGAATGACATCGGAAATGTCGCCGGTGAGCGGGTGGGGATCAATGCGAGGGACTATCCATTTTCTCTACGTGGTACTACGTATGCGGGGAGGGGATGAATACTACAGGAAATGCCGGTTCTGCAGGGCGAAACGCACCAGCGCGTAAGAGCCATGCAGCTGCAGCTTCTCGGCGATATTGGAACGGTGTTTTTCCACCGTGCGTGTGCTGATATGCATCAGCTCCCCGATATCGGCGGATGTCTTGTTGTCGGAAATGAAGTGCAGGACTTTTCGTTCCGTCGGTGTCAGCGCATTGAGACCGCTGGATATCGTAAGCGGGGCGTCGGGATGAGTGTCCTGAAGAACCGTTCGAACCGCGAGAGTGGGACTGAAATAATATTCGCCGCGGAGCACCGTGTGCACACCGCGCACGAGGTCAACGACCGCCGAATCCTTGAGGATGTACCCGGCAATCCCGTGATCGATCGCACGGTTGAATACCTCAACACGATCCGAGATGGTGAGAATGATAATACGAGTCGGGAGGTCCTCGTGCTGTGCGACCGCCGCAACCTCGAGTCCGGTCAGCTTCGGCATGCCCACGTCCAGTATCGCGACATCCGGTCGTTCCTCACGGATACATGCAAGCGCCGCCTCGCCGTCCTCGCAGCAGGCCAGGATATGGAAGTGCTCCACACCGTCGAGGATATCCTGCAGTCCCTTCAGGAAGATGGGATGATCGTCCGCGAGTATGATGCGGACCTCGTCGTCGGCCATGGCGGAACACGAGGATTGTACGGGATTGACTTCTCCGGCAAATATATGCTCTCCCGGTCGGAACGTCAACCTGTTTCGTCACCTGTGAAAACGCTGCCACCGTACAGCACTATTCACAGAACATGGGAAGCTTGCCTTCGAGCTTATCGAGCATCTCCGCTTCATATCTGCCGAGGCTGCTGCACGGAATCCATCGTGGATCATTATCAAATGTTCCCATCCAGACGCCACCGGTATCGACCGTATCCAGCTCTGCATAGAAAAGGCAGTCAAGAGTGATTTCTGTTTTCCCCTCGGCTATTTCATGAATGCCGATATCCTGGTACACGGTGTATATCCTCATATCCAGTGTATCACCGCGGACAATACCACAGTCGCAGAAATCTCTCCCGTTTCTTACGGCCATTCCGATCGTCGCCCGCAGCTCTCCGGAATCGTAGTCGATGCTGTCCGCATCAAAACCGAGGCCGGTATACCACTGTGCTGCCCGTGCCCAGACCTCGTCAGCCGGTTGCTCCACAATCCGTGATCTGTTGAACTCATACTGTCCTGGAGGGATATACAGCTGACAGGCCGGGAACAGAATACAGAGGATCAGCACCGGGAGGATTGCGAAGAGCCACAAGCGCCGTGCGTTACGAATCATACAGTTTCCTGTGATCATAAGAGCTGCGATATGGTGCATCCCGTTAGCTTTTCAGTCTGTGTCGGATGCGTGTCGCCTGAATCTACAATACATTCCTATCTCATCACAACCATCCTTCGGGACAGCACGGCACCGTTCGCTTCGAGGGTGTAGAGATAGGTCCCGCTGCGGAGGTCACCTGAGTTTACTCGAATGCTGTACGATCCCGGCATCTGTGCGTGCCTGTGCACCCGCTGCACCTCGCGCCCGAATATGTCGAAGACCCGAAGTGTCACGCTGCTTCGCTGCGGGATGGTGTAGGTGATTGTTGTATGCCCCCGGAACGGATTCGGGTAATTCTGATGCAGGATGCAGGACGCAGGACGCAGGGGAGCATTCTCGATTCCGGTGGTGGACTGCGGGACGGGAAGCGTCATGCGATCGATGAAGCTGCGGTCGCCGGATTCGAGCACGGCGCTGATCGATATTTGCGTGATGTCCTTTGGAATCTCGACATCCATGCTGTCGCGCGTGGAAGCAGCGGTTTGGAGGGTGCCGAGGGAGAACTCGCTGTCACCAACAGTCGTCACGCCAGCAGTCAGCACATCGATGGCAGCCTCGGTGTTGCTTGCCTCGGCGCCGCCGACGTTTTTCACCGTGAAGCGGATGCGGCAGCGGTCTGGACCGCTTGCCTCGTCGCGTATGATGTCTGCGTTATCGAGTGAGAGCACAGGCAGTGTGATCAGACTTGTCGCGTCAGTGACCAGATTCGCAAGATCATCGATCGCACCGTCGAGTGGACCGATGATCGAATCAATCTCAGCGACCAGAGCGGTCTGCTTTTGCGCAGTAGGCGTGAGCATGTAGTCTGCAAGGGCGACTGAGAGAACCGTTCGCCGGGTTTTCAAAAGCTGCATCCGCGCGAGTGCGTAGTAGTAATCGCTGCGCAATGTTTCGTCCTGATAGAGTTCTGCACGGTCTACCCCCATCAGCGGCCGCTGGAGCCGGTTAACATCAGCCACCATGTCCTTGCCGCTGCGGCGAAGCGCGTCGTACTGATCCGATATGTACTCGGTATCACCCTCAAGGACCTTCGCCCGCAGTTCTTCCAGGAAGGCAACGTCATCATCGATTTCGAGCGTTGACTGTGGGGTCGTCATGAATTGGAACACGTTCGGGGTGTTTCTCTGATGGGGACTGCCGCCAAGTTTCGGATCGAAAATGTTGCTGCCCACGTAATCGAGAGCCGAGGGGACAGAGCCGAGCCCTTTTACTGGCTCCGGCGACGTGAGGTACAGGAATCGTTCGGTGGGAATGCCTGCATCGGTGATCGCCGCGTACATATTGTTCGTCAGGTCCGGACGCAAGCCCTTGATGCGGAGGAGAAAGACATCCGCATCCACACCCGGTGTCTGCCCGATGGCAAAGGCGCGATCGAGGCTTGTGCCGATCCGATAGTAGTCGCTGAAATCCATGGTGAGCGCATCGATGTCCGCACGCAGCTGCGTCTCGTAGGCATCCTTCTCACCCTCCGCTTCCGCGTATGTTCCGGTAACAGCCAGCTGTTCGGTACTGTCGGCGTATGCGGGGATCAGCGGCTGTGTGGCGGGGAAGTAATACCGGCCGAGCATGTGTTCCCGCCAGTAATCCAGGAGCGACAGCATGAGGTTCGAGGAAAGATCCATGACATCTCCGCGGCCAACGAGGATGTCAGAGGTAAGGTCTGGAAGCTCCGTTCCGCGGTCTGCGCCCATGAGCGCAAGCAGCATCCACGTATTGTCGCTCAGCGCAAGGATCATGTCTTCCATGGCGGCATCCACGTGCGGATCGTCTATGCCGAGGAACGCGCGTTCATCCTTCCATGCCAGGGACAGGGCCATCAGGTCCTTCGAAGCAATGGCCGGGATGCGTCCGCACTGGCTGCCAAGATCCAGCACGCCTGTCACAGGCGGAGTCGCTTCCTCGTCGCCCCAGCTGTCTCGCAGGGCTTTTTCGAACAGAGTGAACCGTTTCATCGCTTCGGTGGCAGTGGCGTCGTTGTCCGTCCCCTCGGATCTCCACCGGGTGATCAGGTCCTCCGCAGCGGATTCATCGTAGCCGCGGGGGTAATCCCCAAGGAGAGAGCGGAGCGCGGCCATCTCCTGGCTGCCTTCGGGAATGATCTCCTCGACCTCGGTGATAATCTGTTCCTTGGCGTCCATGGCAGCGAGGAGTTCGGGACTGATTCCGCCATTGAGCGTTGTTGCGCTGACCGTGTCGGTCCATACGGACTCACCAAAGCTGTTATGCGACCGCAGGCGGTAATAGTATCTCGTGTTTGCCGCGAGTCCGTCATCGGTGTACTTCCGGATACCCTGACCGGGAGCCGGCGAGAGGGAAGTGAAGTCTCCCTCACTTCCCGTCAGAGAGCGTTGCAGTTCGAAGCCATCCTCATTCGACGGATCGGGCATCTCCCAGGTAACCTCGATCTGCGATTCACTGAGCGCGCGTGCCGCGAGGTTTCGTGGACGGATGGGATCGTCCGACCCCTGTGTGGTGGCACTCGCGATGTTGCTGTAATCCGATGCTCCTGAACGATTCACCGCCCTGATGCGGAAATAGTATTCCGTTTGTGGATCGAGTCCGGTGACAGTATGCGTTCGCGCCTTGCCATCCGCATCGGGCGGCACGCGGGAGAAGTCGTTTTCGTCGCCAGTGAGCGATTGTTCGATTTCGAAAGATTCTGCGTAATTGGGGGATGGGGCTACCCAGTTCAGTGTGATGGACGTCGGTCCTGCGGCTTCGGCGCGCAAACCGAAGGGAGCGGAGGGAATGGGGATGTCCAGCGTTGTGGCGCTGTCCTCATTCGACCAGTCCGAATACCCGAGGTCATTCTCCGCGCGCACGCGGTACCAGTATATCGTGGTCATCTCCAGGTTCTCATCGAGGATGTCGCCGTCACCCGGTCCGGATGTGGTCAGCAGTGTCCAGTCCTCCCCGGGTGCCTTGCGCTCCACCTCGAAGCCGTCCTCGTTCTCGGATCCCCTTTCCCATGTCACGCGAATCGACGTATGATCCTCCGCCGTGGCATCGAGGTTCTGCGGCGGAGCTGGCTTCATGCGCGTGTATATGGTGTACTCATTGGAGTACCCCGATGCGGCGTTCGGTCCCACCGCGCGCACGCGAAATCGGTTTGTCGTACGGGGGGTGAGTGCCTGTGCGTCATAGCTCGTCGCATCAGCATCGGTGGTGTGGATCGTCACCCAGCCCTGGTCCATCTCGTTGTGCTCGACCTCGTAGCCGGATTCTCCGTCGGCGTTGTCTTCCCAGGTCAGCGCGACATGCGTTTCGGACTGCAGCACGCCGTCGAGATTCGTGGGCGCGGTCAGATACAGCAGCGTCCTGCCCTGGGCAGTGTTGGAATAGTCCGTTGCGATGTTTCCAGCGAAGGCGCGAATGCGGAAGTCGTATGTCGTGTTCGCTTCGAGGCCTCCCAGCATGGCTTTCTCCGCGTCAGCGGCGGCACCCCCGGCCGACATCCAGCTGTCCCCGGGTTTGCGGTATTCGAGTTCATAGCCCTCCTCTCCGTCGGTGTTGTCATCCCACGTCAGCATGACCTCCTCTGACGAATGTCCCGTGGCAGTGAGGTTGGCCGGGGGGTCGAACGTCCCGGTGGTGACCGTAGCGACATTCGACCAGTCGGATTCATGCTGGGAGTTCGCCGCTTTCACCCGGAAGCTGTGTTCGGTGTCGGGCGAGAGGTCGGCGACGGTCCATGTCTCCGAATTCGGCGCCACGGTTTCGAGCGGACTCCAGGACGTACTGGGAGTTTTGTGATCAATCACGTACCTGTTCTCATTATCGGCGTTGTCCTTCCAGTCCAGTTGGATGCGGGTAGGGGATAGTACAGTGGCGGTCAGATCGGTTGGAGGATCGGGGGGAAGCACGACAGGACCACCGGCACTGAAATTGACGATGATGCCATCATAGTCTCCGCCGAGTGTTGTCTGACTGGTGTTTGCTTCCACGAAATCAGGGCTGTTGCTGATACCGACGATGATGATATTTTCATTGGGATCCAGGGCAATACCATACCCTCCTTCATTATAGCTCCCACCACCCCAGTATGACGAGTACTCGACACTGAGGTTTGAGTTGATGATCGTCAAGAATCCATCATAGTCGCCATGCTTCACAGATTGCACTGGATTTACGAGAGGATAGTCAGAACTCCCGGTTGAACCGGTAATAATCGTATTCCCGTGAGAATCGGGAAAGATCGAAGTACTACCATCCCTACCACTCCCTCCGACGTACGTGGCCCATTCGATTGTGCGTCCGCCACTTGGATTTGAGGTGGCTGCTAACTTGCAGATATATCCGTCCACAGGTCCGGCCAAAGTCGGTTGGATTGCATTAACCGTTGGCATATTTGAACTCGACGTAATTGATGCGATGTAAAGTCCACCATGACTGTCTGATGAGATTTCGTATGGGAAGTCGGCGTCAGTACCTCCAAGATATGTTGACCATAGCATCGTCCCACCGCTGGTAAACTCCGTAATTGTCAAATCCTGTTGTCCTCCTCCGAAATTTGCCTGAACAGGATTATGCACCGGGAAACCAGGGTCAGAACCTCTTCCAAGCACCGCGATTGTATTCTGAGGGGTTACGCAGCATTGATAAAAGTTTTCCCCGCCTGATGCCCCGAAATATGTCGCCCAGGAAAGTTGTCCGGTCGGTGAGAATTCAGCAAGATAACCATCTCCGCCTCCACCGTAGGTGGGTTGATACGCGTTTACCACCGGCAGATCAGTACTGCCCGTCCCTCCAGCTATATAGGTGTTTCCGCTGGCATCCAAGGCAACCCCCCCTTTTGGTGAAGCAAGGTAGCCTGCTTCGACATACCATCCCTCGTTACCGCTCCCACCGAAATACGTCGACCAGACGGGTTGACCCGTCGAATTTAATTTAATGAGGAAAACATCCTGGGAGCCGGAGAGCCCGGCCTGCCATGCGTTCAATATTGGAAAATTCGAACTAAACGTACCACCCGTGACAACCATATCACCAGTTGCGCCCACTGCAATTGCACATGCAACATCTTCACCGCTCCCTCCGCAGTAAGTTGACCATAGGAGTTGCCCCCCATTGCTGTATTTCGCCAGAATGGCGTCAGCGTCCCCTGCATAGGTGTTTTGTACTCCGGCGAGAACGGGAAAGTTACTGCTCTCCGTATATCCGGTCACATAGATATTCCCCGTTCCATCGCAATCTACCGCGTAAAAATGATCCACCTGTGAACCACCGTGATACGTTCCCCATGGGTCAATGATCAGATCTTTCTGCGCATCGTAATCTTCGACATCCCAGGTGAGTGTCGATCCGTTAATGCTGAACTCGGCATTTACTCCCCGTCCATCCTCCTGCCAGCTCACCGGTGTGCTCTCCTCGAAATATCCCAGCGGCGCGTGCACCTGCATGCCGCCGTCCGGCATATCGAACATCTCTGTCGCGCCGGTGTACTCCATGCGGATGTCCGCCGGGTTCCCGCCCGGATGCACAATGAACTCGGATTTCATCTTTCCATCCACCGTCATGATGCGCATGTCGATGGAGGGATAGATGTCTTCCATCACGATCCCTTCGAAGGTCCGCACGTCACGAATCCCGTCGGGACAGTGCGCGAGGTAATAGTGAGAGACGCCATCGAGCACTTTCCCCGGACGCGCCTGCGCGAAGGGATTCCCGCCGGCGAAGTCCATGTCCATGCGATAGAGCACGACTTCCGTTTCCGCTTTCGAGGACATGAAGGCGTTCGTTTGGCTGTCAGGCATCTTCTCCGGCTCTTTCCGCTGCGAAAACACGTAACTGATACCCGTGCGTCGGACGTAGAGCCGCACACCGTTCACGTCGGCCGTGTAGAGGATGTCCGGGCGGGGATTGCCCTCGGTGTCCACGATCTGCCCGCGGTTCTCGGTGAAGCAGACCGGCCTGCTGTCGAGGGATTTCCCTCTCAGCGCAGGAATACCGCCGGGATTTCCGTTCAGAGGAAATGCTGCATGCAGTGCCGATTGCGGGAGCAGCCAGCACATGAGCATGAGGAAGAATGATGCTGCGATAGCTGGATGGATCGGCTTGCTGGGGGATGGGACGGAACACATGGGCTTCTCCTCCGAAACAATGACGATGGATACAACGGCACCGGCCGGCGCTGCGGCGGTGGAATCTATATCAGGATGAATCTGTCTTGATTGCGTACGACGACAAGGTCCGAAAATCCGGAGGGAGGCGCAATAGGCAGGTCTGCCCATTTTTGTGGATTTCTGTCCGGGTATGGTAAAATGGGGAGGTCTGCCTATTTCCTTTTCCCTCGGGGATATGTATGATCAGGGGGGACCGTACTCTTTCAAACCACAGTCCGTACCCAATTCCAATGCGCATACTCATTGCAGACGATTCGGCAGAAGCGCGGGAAGTGCTGCGCGAAGCACTGGAGGAGGTGTCATCAGACATCGTCGAGTGTGAGAGCGGTGAGGAGGCGCTGCGCCTGTTCGCAATCATGCATCCAGATCTCGTGCTGATGGATATTCGCATGCCGGGGAAAGGAGGACTCTGGGCGATTGATCGCATTCATGCCTCCGATCCCGAGGCGCACATCATCGTAGTTTCGCAGTTCAGCCAGCAGCGGTATCGCCGGGCGGCCCTGGAGTCAGGAGCGGAGCAGTTTTTCCCGAAGGATCGTCTGATCGATCTGCTCGATTACATCACCGAGCGAGGGGCAGGTGCGTTCTGCTGACGCAGCGGAATGCAGGCAAAGAATCCGGTAGAGTAGCGTAAACAAGAAAACGCGCACCGAAATCGATGCGCGTTTTTCTGTTTTTGTTACCCTGTTGTTACCCGACCGAAGTTAAGTCGTTTATTTTCAGGGTCTTTGTAGCGGGGGCTGGACTTGAACTCCGCCGGCGGCGGACCTGCGGAGCGCCATGGCGCTCCTTCGGCCATCGGGTTATGAGCCCGACGAGCTACTCCGCCTGCGGCGGACTCCACCCCGCCTGTGGCGGTCCTTCGGCCCGTTGTTCAGATTAATCCCAAGCCAGTACATGTTCCTCTAACCATTGCCTACCAATGCCGGTTTTAAGCCATTTCTCCCGTTTCATCGCCTCGCCGCGCGTCGCGAACTGCTCCTGATGCAGGATTGTCCATCCGGATCCATGCTTCGTGGCATGATTCCGTCCGCGGTTGTGGTCGGCGAGTCGCTGTTCCAGGTCACCAGTTGATCCGATGTACCTGTGGCCCTCATTGCTTTTCAGCACATAGACATAGTAGGTCAAGGGTTCTCCCTAAAATTATCAGAAAACGAAAAAAGGCAGAGCCGAATGACTCTGCCTTTTCTTGTAGCGGGGGCTGGACTTGAACCAACAACCTTCGGGTTATGAGCCCGACGAGCTACCAATTGCTCCACCCCGCGGTGGATTTTAAATATACAAAATCATTGGGCGGATTGCAACCGGAGAATCGGGAAGCTTCGGGAAAATGCATCAACGTCACCTGAAATTTGGAATCTGTCAATTCTGATGTGAATAATACCCGGATAAAAACCCTGAGCTGAGAATTATACCCGGGTAAAATGGATTTTTACCCGGGTAAAAACCTGATATTACCCGGGTAAAAATAATGCAAGCATTTTTCACCATCTCCGGATGGTGACGGCAATAGTATTTCATCCCGCGATGCACCTTCAGCGGGTATCGAGGTTACAAATTTTGGATCCGGTGATGATGTCAATGGTTTCGGTACATGATGGACGAAATGTTGCCAGTGAGACGCACCATTCAGCCCGGAGAATTCTCAACGTTCCTCTGCTCTGGCTGATCGGATTGTACCGGAACCGGCGCCGGTCGCGCGGCTATCGAGTGTGCGGCTTCCACCCGAGCTGCTCGGAGTATGCCCGTCTCTGCCTGCTGCACCTCCCGCTGCGCCGGGCCCTGCCGCTGATCGCCGACAGGCTGCGCCGCTGTGACACATCCGCACCGGTCATCGATGACGACCCTCCAATCAATACAGATGGTGAATCATGAGAGAATATCACGTCGAGGTCTACATGACCGGATGTCTGAGCGGATCAATGAATCCGGCAAAACTGACGCAGGCGATCAATCAGCAGGCCGGTGCCGGATGGCGGCTCCGCACAACGATCAAGGAAGAAAAACGCTGGCTCATTCTTTTCAAGCGTGAAGCGCATTTCCTGATCTTTGAACGCGATGTGAACAGCGCCGCTTCCGGGAATGCCGACTCCACTACCCGGACTCCTGAGACCGCGGCGGCAACCGCGGCTGAAACGCGGTCCGCGTCGTCATCGGCCGGACCCGTCCCACCACCTCTCCCGAAAGAGTGACACGTATACGAGGCAGTCATGCAACGCTCCGTGAATGATGACAGACATGCTGGAAATCAAGGCGATGCCTACTTTTATTCTGTGGATGGCGGGGAACCGAAACAGATATCAGAACGGGAAATTCGTGATGCTGTCAGCAGGACGCCGGATCGGCGTCACCTGGTGTGGAAGGAGGGCTGGTCCGAATGGAAAAATGCGCATGACGTGTTCCCACCCGATCGGCCTTCTGTCGGATCGACGGAATCTTCGACGGATGAAATATCCGGCGCCACGGAACCTGATGTCACATCTCCATCGTCGGAAACCGATCGATCAGAACCGATGCCGCAGCCGTCTGCTGACGCAGCATCGACCAGGAACAGCGACGCGGGAACATCAGGCGACTCGACCCCGGCGTCCGCGGGATCCGAGGGAGCCGAAGCCACACGTGGCGGAGGGCGGAAGGTGCTCATCGGAGCCGGGGCGTTTGCTGTCCTGGTCATGGTCATTCTCTTTGTCGCCCTTCAGACCGGGGACAAGACCGACGCGCTTGTCGGTCACTTCACGTATGAAACCTCCGGTGCGTCATCGACACTGGATATCAGTCGCAACGATGCGGGCGTGTTCTTCATCGAGGGCGAGTCGCTCTATGGAACGAACCGCGAATACGGTCCGAACATCGGAACGCTCGCCATCACGGCTGAACTCAAGGAGGGCGTGCTTGTCGGTAACGACGACCCGGACTACACAATCACCATCCGTCCAACGGACGACGGGATCATTGTCGAGGAGACGGGCAGCAATGAAAACTTCGGATTCAATGTCGGGTTTGCCGGCACCTACAAGAAAGCAGACGATTCAGCTGGTGATGACGAGGCCGTGACATCCAAAGAGAGCGATGCGCTTGTACCGGATCAGATGGATGATGACGATGACGAGGGTACGGGATTGTCGGCAGCGGAACGCAATTCGATAGAAGATTTTGTGTACTCGTTCATACGCGCGCAGAATCAGAACGACATCGATGCACTCATGGCGTTTTATGCGGACGAGGTCGACTACTATTCCTGGGGAACGGTACCTCGAAATCGTATACGAGAAGACAAGCAGGCGTATTTCAAACGCTGGCCCGTGCGCAACTACACGGTGCAGTCCGGTGAGATCACCATCACACCCACTGACATGGCTGGTGTGTATGCCGTGACCTATGGACTGGACTATGCGGTCGAGAGTCCCGAGCGCGGCAAACAGAGCAGCGGACTCGTGACGGCATCATTGACGCTTCAGACGAAGTCGTGGGACGGAGATCCTGATTCAGATCTGCATATCACAAAGGAGCGTTCACAGTAATATCCATCGCAGGATGCGCCTCCTGCGCTGCAGAGTGGGACCAATCGTAGCCGGCAGGCGATGATCTCCGGCGTGCTCGCAAGGGAGAACGGTATGTCTTCCGCAAAGGGAATCATTCATTGCACTGCAAGTGTTTTGAATTGAAACTATTCCAATCTTACATGAGCACGAAAGGATCCGGAGATGGCAGATAAAAAAATCATTGCAGTTGTCGGAGCGACGGGGGCACAGGGCGGAGGACTCGCCCGCGCAATTCTCGCCGATGAGAACAGTCCGTTCGCGGTGCGCGCGCTGACGCGCAATGCGAACAGCGAAAAGGCGCAGGCGCTCGCCGCGCTGGGCGCGGAGGTCGTGCAGGCCGATATCGACGACGCGGCCAGTCTGACCGCGGCCTTCCAGGGCGCGTACGGAGCATTCTGCGTGACGGCGTTCTGGGAGCATTTCTCCCCGGAAAAGGAACTGCAGCAGGCGAAAAACATGGCCGATGCGGCGGAGGCAGCCGGACTGCAGCACGTTGTCTGGTCGACACTCGAGGATACGCGCACATGGGTGTCCCTGGACGATGACCGCATGCCAACCCTGATGGAGAAGTACAAGGTGCCTCACTTCGACGCGAAAGGGGAGGCGAACGCGTTCTTCGAGAATTCGAACGTCCCCGCGACCCTGCTCTACACGTCTTTTTACTGGGACAACATGATTTTCTTTGGCATGAATCCAAAGCCCGGCGATGATGGCGTGCTGAATTTCGTGCTGCCGATGGGCGAGGCGAAGCTGCCGGGTATCGGGGCGGCGGATATCGGGAAATGCGCCTACGGGATTTTCAAAAATCCCTCCGAATTTGCCGGGAAGTCCGTGGGCATCGCCGGTGAACATCTCAGCGGCGCGGAGATGGCGTCAACCATGAGCGAGGCGCTCGGGCAGGAAGTTCGCCATGTGAACGTGCCGTTCGATGTGTACCGGGATTTCGGTTTTCCCGGAGCGGATGACCTCGGCAACATGTTTCAGTTCAAGCATGATTTCGAGGATGAATTCCGGAGCCCTCGCAGCGTCGAGTTCAGCCGTACGCTGAATCCCGACCTCCAGTCGTTCAGTGACTGGATGAAGGAAAACGGGAAACGGATCCCGCTCGAATAAGTTCGATACACCTCCATTGTACAGCGCCGCCCCGTCAGTCGGGGCGGCGCTGCGTGGAGTAAACGGATCCGGTGCGATGGCGCGATGCCTGTCGCGGGATCAGACCAATAATGGATCATTCAGCGTGTGTGCATCATGCGAATGGCCTGCTGCTGTCCGCCGGTGAGCAGGCGGCAGAAATACAGTCCCGCCGGCAGGCCGTCTGCATGGAATTGAAGCTGGTGAACGCCGGGACGGAATTCCCGTTCGGCAAGAACGGCGACTTCGCGTCCGATGGCATCGTGCACTGTCACGCGGGCGTACAGTGATGATGGCATTGTGAGCCGGACGACCGTGCCGCCGGCAAACGGATTCGGATAGTTCTGCTCGAGCACCGGCGATGCCGGCAGCGCCGCACCATGTCCGGTCGACGTGACCAGCGAAGTGACTCGTCCCGGCAGAGGATCCTCGGGCGTGAGTGTCTGAAGGTTCATCACATATCCCGCAAGCGCCTCGAATTCCGTGAGCGGCCCGTCCATCGTGGGACTATCGAAGAATACTGGATCAGAATACACGATGCGTGGATCCTCCATCGCGAAATAGTCCAGATACATCAGGAGGTACTCATTGAACGCGACGGTATATGTCGCCCCAGGGCTGAGGGGTACACCGTTGAGATTCAGCGTATGGACGCGATGTCCTATTTCCGCCATCGGATTGAACGCATAGGAAAATCCGTCTGAGGGATGTATCAGCGCTTCATCATTGAGTTCGATGTATCCCAGCGTCGCTTCGAGTCCGGCAAGAAGTGCCATACCGGTCATCTTGACGGTCACGAGTCCGAATCCGATGCCATTGTCCGCGTTCATCCCGTATCCGATGGTGCGGAACAGGTCGAGCGCCTTGATCGGGCCGGCATGGATCGGCTGCGCGGTGCTTCCTCCGGGCTGGAACGCGAAATCCGCACCGGTGGCCGCCGCATAGGCATCCGCGCAGAGATTGCCGACATGCGTATCGAGGTTGCCCTCCGCCGTACAGTCGAGAATCTCCTCGCTGAAATCCCCCGTGGCCGCCCCGACTGTCGCCATCAGCAGTCCGCCGGTCGCGGCGTCGAGCTGTGAATAGATATCCGCACAGGCGGTCTGCAGCGGTCCGAGTTCACCGACCGTCTCATCCAGCGCGATCAGGTCATATGATTCCACCGACACGACGCCGTTGTCGATCTTGAGCACGGTTTTTCCCATCGAACGGTAGAATGCTCCGCACTGCACGATTGGCGTCATTCCGCCGGCGTTGGGGATTTCCACGGGCTCCTCGAAGGCGTAGTGATCGTGTGCGCCCACGATCAGGTCGATGCCGGGTACATTCGCGGCGACTTCCATGTCGTGCACATGGAGCAGATGCGAAAGCATGATCACGACGTCGCATCCTTCGCCCCGCAGCGCGGCGACCTGCTCACCGGCGATCACACCGAGGTCGTCGGAGACGATGATGGGATGTGACGTTCCGGTTTCCTCGACTTCAGGTGTGGTCATACCGAAAATGCCGACTTTGACGTCGCCTTTCTGCAGGATCACATGGGGAGATACGAATGCCTGCAGGGCGTTCTCCGGATCCTCGCTGTAATCGAGATTCGCCGACAGCAGGGGAAAGCTGCTCTCATCGAATGATGCGGCCAGGCAGCCGAGCAGGAGATCAGGACCGAGATCAAATTCGTGATTGCCCACGGCCATGGCCTCGACACCGAGCTGCAGCAGCATCTGCAGGTCTGGAATGGCGGGCAGTGGCGGTGTGGAGGCGAAACTGAGATTGAATGACGGATCGCCGATGAATGCGTCGCCGGCATGCAGCACGAGTGCGTTCGGATCGGACGCCTTTTCCTGCATGATGATTGTGCCGGCGCGGGCGACGCCTCCCGCGGTCGGATTCCCTTCCGCATCCCTCGGTGCTCCAGCCGCCAGGTTGGAATGGGTGTCATTGAGATGGAGTATCGTCAGATACTCGGGGGATTGCGCGAATGCCGCGCTCAGGCACAGGCCGAGCAGCAATACTGCGCAAAGGGGTACGCTTCTGTGCATAATCGCCTCCTCCAGTGCTGATGGATAGAATGGCATCGTCCGCATTTCCCGCAAACGGTGCTGCGAAAAGGCTCATACGTCGAGTGTACCCGGAAAGTAGCGCATTTTATTCTGATATGCTACTCTCTTATGCGAATATTTTTGAAGCAGGGTGTTACATCAATCCCCGGAAAATTCCGCCGTCGACCTGGATGGTGGCGCCGGTGATGTAGGCGGCGCGGTCGGAGGAAAGGAAGACCGCCATGTCGGCGATTTCGTCGGGCGTGCCGATGCGTCCCATCGGAATCTTCGCGGTGACCTCGTCACGCACGGCCTCGAATGAGGTGCCGGCCTTCTCGGCGCGGTCAGTGAACAGCTGCGTCTGGCGTCCGGTTTTGATGTAACCCGGCGCGACGTTGTTGACGGTCACGCCGTGCGCGCAGACTTCGTCCGAGAGCGTCTTCGCCATGCCGGTCACGCCGGCGCGGTAGGTGTTCGAGAGCAGCAGGCGCTGCACAGGCTGCTTGACGGAGATGGAGGTAATGTTCACGATGCGTCCCCACTCCTGCGCGATCATTCCGTCGAGCACGCCGCGGATCAGGCGCACGGTGCTCATCAGTGTGCGGTTCCAGCCGGCCAGCCAGTCCTCCTCGCTCATCGAGCGGAAATCGCCCGGATTCGGTCCGCCGTTGTTCGCCACGAGGATGTCGCATCCGCCGAACACCTCGTTCATCCGGTCCACCGCCGCTTCGATATCCTCAACCCGGTCGAGATCCGCGCACACGTATTCCGCGCGCACGCCGTGGGTATCCCTGAGTTCCTGCGCCAGTGCGGAGAGTTTGTCCTCGCTGCGGGCACAGAGCATGACAGCACATCCTTCCGCGGCGAGTCCCTCCGCCACTGCCTTTCCGATACCGTCGCTCGATCCGGCGACGAACGCGCGTTTATCCTTCAATCCGAGATCCATGGAATCCTCGCTGTTTCATAAACAAAACCACTGCATTTTTTGTTAAATTACAGGTTGAAAAAGTACGGGATTTCGCTCCGGCGACAAAATCCCGCATGCCGAGGAACAACAACGACATCGAAGACACACCATGCCCATTCTTCCGATATATCCCTATGACGCGCAGGTGCTGCGCGAGGAAACAAAAGCAGTCGACGCGCCGTCCGAGGAACTGACGCAGTTGATCGTCGACATGTTCGCCACGATGCATCTGGCCAACGGAATCGGACTCGCGGCGAATCAGGTCGGCGTCGGGAAATCGCTGTTCGTCGTGGATCTGAGTCCGATGGAAGGCTACGAGGAGCAGAAGCCGCTCGTGATGATCAATCCGGAAATCACCGACATGTGGGGCGACGAGATCAATTTGGAGGAAGGTTGCCTCAGCGTGCCCAACGTGCGGGAAGAGGTCGTGCGGCCGGAGAAACTCCATATCCGCTACCGCGACGCGAACTTCGAGCCGCAGGAGCTGGAGGCGGACGAATTTCTTGCGCGCGTAATTCAGCATGAATACGATCACCTCGAGGGGATTTTCTTCACCGACTACCTGCGTGGCTTCCGCAAGCGCCTGGTCATGCCCGTGCTCAAGAAAATCCGGCGCGGGGAGGCCGAGGTGGATTACGCTATGGCAAACGATGCCGCGGTGGTGAAGTAAGAGGATTTATGCGTCTCGTCTTCATGGGAACACCCGATTTCGCCGTCCCTTCACTGCGCACGCTGCACGAAGCAGGATACGACATCGCCGCCGTGGTCACCGCGCCCGACCGCAAACGCGGCCGCGGACAGCAGCTCTCCGCCACTCCCGTCAAACGCTACGCCGTCGAGCACGACATCCCCGTACTGCAACCGGAGTCACTGAAGGATCCGGCGTTCGAAGCGGAGCTGCGGGCGCTTGGTGCGGACTGCTTTGTCATCGTTGCCTTCCGCATCCTGCCCGAGGCGGTGTTCAGCATTCCGCCGCACGGCAGTTTCAACCTGCATGCTTCGCTGCTGCCGCGCTACCGCGGCGCGGCGCCGATCAACCGGGCGCTGATGGAAGGCGTGCGGGAGACCGGCGTGACGACGTTTTTCCTCAAGCGGAAAGTCGACACGGGGGGGATTCTCCTGCAGGAATCCGTGCCGGTGCATGGGGATATGACGGCCGGTGAACTCCATGACATTCTCGCGGATCTCGGGGCGGATGTCGTGCTGCGCACCGTGCGCCTGATCGAGGAGGGGGAAGCCGAGCCGCGTGCGCAGGACGACAGCGCAGCCACGCCCGCGCCGAAAATCTTTCGTGAGGACTGCGCGATCCCGTGGGAGAAAACCGCGCGCGAAGTGCACGATCACATTCGCGGACTGAGTCCCTATCCGGCGGCATGGACCATGCGCGGCGGCCGGCAGCTGCAGGTCCTGCGTTCCCGCATCGCCGAGGAGGATTCATCCGGCACGCCCGGCAGCGTCCTCTCCGCCGTCGACGTTATCCGCGTCCAGTGCGGCCGGGGAAGCATCGACATCCTCGAGCTCAAACCCGAAGGGAAAAAAGCGATGACGGCGGAGGAGTATCTGCGCGGTCACCGGATTGAGACAGGGGAGATGCTGATCCCGTAAGGGCGACTACCAACCGAAGGCGGCATATCGTGGATATCGCAACGCATCGGATCGAGCAATCAGCAATCTGCAATCATCTTTCAGGCTTGTATGAGCTGCTCGAGCAGCCCCGCGACCCGCTCCGACGCTCCGGCCGTTCCCATCTTTTCCTTCACCCGCTCAAGCTCCCGGCGGGTGTTTTCGTAGTATTCCGCATCGTTGAAATAGTGATGCGTGTAGCGAGAGATGTATTCCGGCGTCACGTCGGACTGCAGAAGTTCGGGGACGATACGGCGTCCGGCGAGGATGTTGACCATGGCGATGTGATCGACGCGAACAAGGCGGCTGCCGATGGCGTAGTTCAGTGCGGAGGCGCGGTAGACCACGATCATCGGCGTTTCGTACCAGGCGGTCTCGACCGTCGCGGTGCCCGACGCGACCACGGCGGCGTGCGCATGTTCCATCAGCGCGTGCGTGTCGTCGCGGACAAGCACCACAGAGGGGTAATCCTGAAGCCACCGGTTGTACAGCTCGTCCGGCTGACGTGCGGCGCCGACCGCGACGGCACAGCCGTGCTTTTCGGCCAGGATCTGCGCGCCCTCCAGCATGGCGGGGAGGAGGCGCTCAATTTCCTGCTTCCGCGACCCCGGCAGCAGGGCCAGCAGCGGCCGGTCGGGGGGCAGTCCCCAGCGCGCCAGGAAGGAGCCGCGCTCACTGTGTTCGAGGATTTCAAGCAGGGGGTGTCCGACAAATGTCGCGGGAAGATCGCGTTCCGCGAAGAATGCTTCCTCGAAGGGAAAGACGACGGCGAGATGATCGATATGCCGCCGCATGTTCTTGATGCGGTGGCGTCCCCACGCCCAGACCTGCGGACTGATATAGTAGAGCACGCGTCCGCCGTGCTCTTTGATACGCTCGGCGAGACGGAGGTTGAATCCCGGATAATCGATGAGCACCGCCGCATCCGTCTTTCGATCCCGGTAGGCGTCCTCGCAGGTCGCGAACATCTCTTTGAGAAAAGCATAGTTCTTCACCACTTCCACGAATCCCATGATGGCGGTCTCGCGGATGTGATAGAGCAGCTCCATCCCTTCGTCCTTCATGAGATCCCCGCCGATGCCGAAGAACACCGCGTCGGGATGTTTCTCCCGGAAGGCGCGGATGAGACGGGCGCCGTAGAGATCGCCAGAGGCTTCACCGGCGACGAGCATGATGACGGGGGCGCCGGCAGGCATCATATCCTCCGTGAGAGTGGACGGAAAGGCTGCATCAGACGATCCGGTTTCATCGGATGATCCAGATGATGATGAGAATCAGTGTCGCGGCAGTGAAGGCCTGCAGCGTGCGCCGCTCGGAATGCCAGCCGGCCTTCCAGTCGATGTCCACCGGATGCCACGAGCGGTAGGGCGTCAGGCGGAACAGGAAGCGCGGCACCCTGGCGCAGTAGTCGGCGTGTTCCTGTCCGAATTTTTCCCGCAGAAACGTTTCTTCCTCCTTGACGATCATCGTGTACTGGAAGAGAAACCAGACCAGAGCCGCGATCTGCAGCCAGGGAAACAGTGCCATCGACATGATGCCGATACCGAGATATATGAGAATGTTCCCAACATACAGCGGATTGCGCGTGAAGGCAAATGGTCCGGAGGTGACCAGGCGGCTGGCCCCGACCTCGCCGGTCACGCGCGTTTCGCTGCCCACGTAGAACACCCCGGAGGCACGCAGGGCTTCTCCGGCCGCTGCGACAACGAATCCGATCACGAGACTCAGCAGCGTCGGTTTTGCGAAAATCAGCATCACGAGCAGAAAGGGCAGGGGCGTGTATGAACGATTGCGGAACAGAAACTGACTGACAGTCACGGGTTTTCCTCATTCTTCCTCAAACTTCAAAACTACGCGCCCCGGGGGGCAAAAACAACTGCCGGCGGGGCCGCCGGGCACTTGCAGCTATGATTCGTTGGCGGAAATGAATATCTTTGATGATGATATGAAACACTGGAATTCCGTTGTGACCGGAACTCCCCGTATTATGAACATTCGATTATCATGCTGACGAAATACGGACTCGAAACGGCCATTCCCATCCTGGTCATCGCGCTTGCCGTGGTGATCGCGGGATTTTTCATCTCGAATATCCCGTTCCGCATCGTGCTCTTCGTCGTCGGCGGAGCGGTGCTGCTGTTTACGCTGAATTTCTTCCGGGATCCGGATCGCACGACGCCGGATGTGCCCGGGGGCGTCATTTCTCCGGCGGACGGCAAAATTGTCGCCATCAGCGATGTCGAAGATACGGAATATCTCGGCGGCAAGGCGAAAATGGTCGCCATTTTCATGTCGCCTCTCGACGTCCACGTCAATCGCTACCCGGTGTCGGGCGTCGTCGAGCTGAAGCGCCATATCGAGGGAAAGTACTTCGCCGCGTTCGAAGACAAGTCCAGCGAACTCAATGAACGCACACATATCGGCATCAACACCGGTGAATGGAAGGTGCTGTTCAAACAGATCGCCGGCTTCGTGGCGCGCCGCATCGTGTGTCCGATCGAGGTCGGCGACACCGCGGTCGCCGGCGAGCGCTTCGGCATGATCAAGTTCGGATCCCGCGTCGATGTCATCATGCCGCCCGACGCGGATATCCGCGTCACCATGGATCAGCGGGTGACTGCGGGAGAAACCGTGATCGCTGTCGTCGAGCGCTGATACGAACTGTTACACCAACCGGAAGCTCGCTTGAGAATCCGTCTCAGCCGTTCCATCGTCCCGAACCTGTTCACCGTGCTGAACATATTCTTCGGGTTTCTCAGCATTATCCATGCCGTGGAGGAGATGTACATCGCGGCGGCATGGTATATCGTGCTGTCCGCGGCATGCGATGCGCTGGACGGCATGATGGCGCGCCTGACCAATTCCGCGAGCGAATTTGGTGTCGAACTCGATTCCCTTGCCGACGTCGTCAGCTTCGGCGTCTCACCGTCGTTCCTGATTTATTCCCTCGTCCTCAGTGAATACGGAACATTCGGTATGCTGGCTGCCGCCGTACCACTGATTCTCGGCGCCCTGCGTCTGGCGCGTTTCAACGTGCAGCTGGTGGGACTCTCGAAAGATCATTTCACCGGCATGCCCATTCCGCTCTCAGCGCTGACACTGGTTTCGTTCATCATCTTTTTCCGGCCCGATCAGATCATCGCGCTTCCGGAACTGCAGTACGCACTCATCGCGATCACCGTGAGCTGCGGCGCCCTGATGATCAGCACCGTGCGCTATCCGGTATTCCCGAAGATCTCACTCGGAAGTTTCCGCCGGCAGCCCCTGCAGATGACGGTGCTGACCATCGCCATCATCGCCATCATCGCGAGCAAGGGCGTGCTGCTGTTTCCCTTTCTCCTGGCCCTGGACATCAGCGGTCCGGTCTTTGCCACCGGCCGCGGACTGCGCCGCATGACCGCGCGGCAGCGCGACGCGCGCCGGGCCCGGGAGGAGGAAGACTCCGTCTCCATCGACTCGCAATCATCGCAATCATAAAGGACCATCATGTTCAAAGCGATCGTCACCGTGAAACTGCGTCCCTCCATCCTCGATCCCGAGGGCAAGGCCATCGAGCATGCGCTGCAGTCACTCGATTTCCAACAGCTCTCCGACGTGCGCGTCGGAAAGGAAATCGAACTGACCGTCGATGCGGCGGACCGCGACGCGGCAGAGCAGGCCGTGGATGACGCGTGCAGGAAACTGCTCGCGAATCCGGTCATGGAAGATTATACCATTGAACTGCAGGAGCTGACCTCATGAGCGCACCGACGTTTGGCGTTGTCGTGTTTCCGGGATCGAACTGCGACCATGACGCCTACCATGCCGTCAAGCACGTGCTCGGAGAGAAGGCGACGTTTCTCTGGCACAAGGATACCGATCTGCAGGGCGTCGACGTGGTCGTGCTCCCGGGCGGGTTTTCCTACGGCGACTATCTTCGCTGCGGCGCCATCTCGCAGTTCTCCTCCATCATGAAGGAAGTCGTGCGCCATGCCGAGCGCGGCGGACACGTGATCGGCATCTGCAACGGCTTCCAGGTGCTGACGGAAACCGGACTGCTCCCCGGTGCGCTGCTGCGCAACCGCTCGCTGAAATTCGTCTGCAAACAGGTGCGCCTGCGCGTGGAGAATGCCGAAACGGATTTCACGCGCCGGTATGAGCAGGGAAAGGTCCTGCAGATTCCCGTTGCTCATGGAGAAGGAAATTTCTATACTGATTCCGATACGCTCAGGGAACTCGAGGACAACGGCCGGGTTGTCTTCCGCTACGTCGACGAGAACGGCGAAGCGACAGAGGCCGCGAATCCCAACGGTTCCCTGAACAATATCGCGGGCATCGTCAACAGCCGCGGCAACGTGCTCGGCATGATGCCGCACCCGGAGCGTGTGGTCGAGAACCTGCTCGGTTCCGACGACGGTCTCGGGGTGTTCGCATCCCTGGCAGAATCCATTACGGGCAGCGTCCCGGCTCTCTCATAGGAGGACTGTTATGTTTGGCAATATCGGCGGATGGGAAATTCTCATCATCCTCTTCCTGATCCTGATTTTCTTCGGCGCCAAGAAAATTCCCGATCTCGCGCAGGGACTCGGCAAGGGCATCAAGGAGTTCCGCAAGGCGGCAAAGGACATTCAGGAAGACATCAGCCTCGAAGACAAGAAAATCGAGGACAAGGAAAAATCGAAGTAATCGCGGCGCTGTATCTGCGTCGTTGCCGCGCCCGGTCATCCGGGTGCGCCGGGGTACATGATTAACTATTCCGACATACGGGAATACGTCGAGGCACGGAAGGAATTCTGTGCCTCGCTCGTTGATACCGCGCTCGAAACCGCGGGTCAGCGGCAGGATCTGAATGCGTTCATCGAACTGTTCGCATCCTCCGCAAGGGAGCGCGCGCTGGAGTGCGATGCGCGCATCGCGGCGGGAACGGCGCGTCCGCTCGAGGGCATGCTTGTCGCGGTGAAGGATAACATCGCCATGCATGGCCGCGAGACCACCGCGGGATCACGCATTCTTGCGGGATATCATGCCGTGCGGGATGCCACCGTCATCGCCCGCCTTCGGGATGCCGGCGCCGTGCTGCTGGGCCGGACGAACATGGATGAATTCGCCATGGGCTCGTCGGGACAGACTTCGGCCTACGGTCCCGTCCGTCATCCTTTTCTCGAGGGTTACGTCCCCGGCGGCAGCAGCAGCGGTTCCGCGGCGGCAGTTGCCGCGGGCATTGTGCACGGCGCGCTCGGCACGGATACCGGCGGTTCCGTGCGGCAACCGGCCGCCTACACCGGCACCGTCGGCATGAAGCCCACCTACGGACGCGTATCCCGTGCAGGGCTGGTGGCGTTCGCATCCTCCTGCGACCAGATCGGTCCGATCACGGCATCCGTCGACGACAACGCCCGCATCCTCGCGGTCATCGCGGGCAGGGATCCCGCCGACGCGACAACGGCCGATGTGTCGGTGCCGGATTTCCCCTCCGCTGTCACTGCCGGGGTCGAAGGACGCCGCATCGGTCTTCCCGCCGAGTATCTCGACGACCGCGTACCGGAGGACATGCGCAGCCGGGTGCGCGCGATCGCACGGCGGCTCGAAGAGCGCGGGGCGGTCATCCGTGACTGCTCACTGCCGCTGACCCGGGCCGTGTTTCCGGCATATTTTCTCATCGCCAACGCGGAGGCATCCTCAAATCTCGCGCGCTACGACGGTGTACGTCTCGGCACCGCGGCGGAAACGGACGCATTGCATGACCGCTACGTGCACAGCCGCAGCGAGGGTTTCGGGCGCGAAGTGAAGCGCCGTATCATGCTCGGGAGCCGGGTGCTCGGCGGGGGACACGAGCAGGACTGGTACGGCAGGGCACAGCGCGTGCGGCGTCTTGTGCGAGAGGAATTCGAACGCACGTTCGGTGAGCTCGACCTGCTATTGACGCCGGTCACGCCGGGTCCGCCGTTCCGCATGGGCGAGCGGCTCGCCGATCCGATGGACATGTATCTCACCGATGTGTTCAACACGGCCGCGAATCTGAGCGGCCTGCCGGCGATCAGCGTCCCGGCAGGAAAGGACGCGAAGGGGCTGCCGTTCGCTGTGCAGTTTATGGCAGGCGCCTGGCGGGAAGATCTGCTCTACGCCGCGGCCGGAGCGGTGGAGCGGCTGCACGGCGGGGAAGCATCGCGAGGGGATGCATCACGCGGAGAGGCATCCCGCACGGAGAAATTAGGATGACGATGCGCAGACAGCCATTCACTTCGAAGCTGCCGCCACCGACGATTCGGATCTACACGGATTTCGACGGCACGATGACTCAAGAGGATGTGGGCGCTGACCTGTTCCGGCATTTCAGCGGGGAGGAATACTTCGAAGACATCCGCGGCCGCTGGAAGGCGGGCGAACTCGAAGCGCCCGCCGCATACCAGGCACTGTGCCGGCGCATCTCCTCGCTTACCATGCGGCAGCTGCGCGATTTCCTCGCGCCGTATGAAATCGATCCCGCGTTCCCGCGCTTCATGCGCTGGTGCGACGAGCACGGGTATCCGCTGCTCGTGCTCAGCGACGGCGTGGATCTCTACATCGACCTCCTGATGGAGAAGGCGGGAATTGAATTCCAGTACCTGAGCAACACCATGCGCCTCACCGGAGGATCACCTCTGATGGATTTTCCGTATTTTGATTCCCGCTGTCCCGAGGTCGCGCACTGCAAGAGCAACCAGGTTGCGTTGCGCTCTCAGGAGGACGATATCATCGTGTACATCGGCGACGGCACGTCTGATTTCGAGGCTGCCGGGTATGCCGATATGGTGCTCGCACGCGGCGCCCTCGAAACGTACTGCCAGGAACAGAACATCACGTTCCGGCGGTTTTACAACTTTACCACCGTGCGGGAGATCCTCTCCCTCATGATCAGCCAGAATACGCTGCGCCGGAAGAAACGCGCGCAGGTCCGCCGGCGCCAGCTGTGGGCGGGGGGCTGATTTTTCATGGAAACACGACACGACATGCACGACGACGCCACAACTGTCCGTTCCCCCGAGCTCCGGCCGCTGCAGGTCACAAAGCACGCGGCACTGTTTCTCGTGACCTTCGCCAGCATGACGGTGGCGGGGATGCTCTGGCAGAACAGAATCGACCTCGAATACATCGGCATCGGCATCCCGTATGCGCTGGCTGGACTGTTCATCCTCAGCTGTCATGAATTCGGGCACTATTTCGCGGCCAAGCATCACGGTGTGCGGGTCACACTGCCGTATTACATCCCCCTGCCGCCGCTGCCGCAGTTCATTAATTTCGGAACGCTGGGCGCCGTCATCCGCACGAAGCAGGAGATCCCGCACCGGCGCGCACTGTTCGACATCGGGGTCGCGGGTCCCGTCGCGGGATTCATCGCGAGCCTTTTTGTCCTCGCCTATGGATTCATGACACTGCCCGGGCAGGATTTCCTTCTTGCCATCCATCCCGATTATGATTTTGCCAAAGGCATGGCGGCATCCGCCGAACCCGGATTCTCCCTGACCTTCGGGAAGACGCTGCTGTACATGTTCATGGAGGAGGTGTTCAGCCGTCCGGGCGCTTACGTGCCGCCGATGACGGAGATGTATCATTATCCCTATCTCATCACAGGCTGGTTCGGACTGCTGGTCACGGCGCTGAACCTGCTGCCGGCGGGGCAGCTCGACGGGGGACACATCACGTACGCGATGTTCGGGAAAAAACAGCATATCGTCGGCCGCATCACGGTGACCGTGCTCGTGGCGCTCGGCGGCATCGGCATACTGCCGGCCATTATGGAACTCGCCGGATTCGGAGGGCCTGCTGTCGCTTTCATGGAAGCATTCGGCAGCTTCGAAGCCTGGTTCTGGCCGGGATGGCTGTTCTGGGCGCTGCTCATCGCGGTGGTGGTCAAGGTGCGTCACCCGGATGTGCCGGAATATGAAGCACTTACGCCCGGGAGGCGTGCGCTCGGATGGTTTTCCTATTTCATGTTTTTTGTCTGTCTGTCACCGGCGCCGCTCTATCTCGCATGAGGGGAAAAATCCGTCCCGGCGGCAGTTTGCGATTGACTTTCGACGGGGGGTGACGTATGTTTATAGCGCCTCCTTGATAGTGTGATTTGAAGCCGGGGCATTGTCTGTTGCGACATGCCCCGGCTTCATTACACGGCCAACCACTGAAGGAGAATTCGAGCCTATGAGCCTGAAACATGGTGTCCTTTCACTGGTAATCGTCCTGCTCGCCGCATCCTGCAGCGAGGACGATTCGACCATCGATCCTGCTCTCACTGACAACCCTATCGTCTTTTCTGACTTGCACTTATCCCATTTCCTCGTGGATACGGATACCCTGAACGTCGTACCGGGTGAAGACAAGTCTCCGGACGATCCGGTGACCATTCCGCTGCGCGTGGATGTCCGCATGACGCGTCCCACCGCGCCCGACGAACCGGCGGTGATTCGTTGCACGGTCCGGCCCGAGGGCGGCCGGCAGGTGGTGGCGGAAGAGACGATCAGTGATGCCGTTTCGGGACCGTACGCATTTGCGTTCGACCTGGATCTCACGCGCGGGGATGTGGGGGATTACACCGTGGAGGTGACCGCCGACGGCGAGGCAGCGGTGTCGAGCGCCCTCGGGAAACTGCGTGTCATCAGCGGCGCGAATCCGCCGGAGATTGTCGAGGTGCGAGCGCCGGACACGCTCGAGCTGGAGTCGCAGGTTGTCGTGTTTGACATGTCGGTTAACGTGGTCGATGCCAGCGGACAGCAGGACATCAAGCAGGTGTTTTTCAACAGCTATCGCCCCGATGGCTCCCCGTCCTCCGGCAATCCGTTTTCAATGGCCGACGACGGCAATACCTCGCAGGGCGACATGGTGGCGGGCGACGGATGGTATTCCATTCGTGTGCAACTGCCGCCCACGGCACAGAAGGGAGAGTATGATTTCCAGTTCCGTGCCGTCGACTACTCCAACCTCACGAGCAAAGTCGTTATTCACAACATTATCGTACGCTGATGCACATCGCCCGATTCATCAAGGGAATGATCGCCGTCTGTGCTTGCGCGCTGCTGCCCGCGGCCGCGCATGCGCAGGAATATCCTGCGTCATTCGATTTTCGCAAAACCGTGGCGGGGGAGGATGACCGTCCGCTGAGCAACAGCGCCGTCGACCTCCTGGTGCGCGGCGACACGCTCTGGGTGGCGGGCGGCAAGGGGATCGACCGCACCGAGGATGGGGGTGCGACGTGGACACATTACGGAGGCCTCGAGCCCTTCGACCGCGAAGACATCGCCGCGCTGGAAGCGCATGGATCGACGTTCTGGGCGTCGCTCGCCGGCTCGGAAGAGAGCGACCAGGGATCGCTGCCCGTCGGCCTGGGGCTTGTCCGCTCGACCGACAATGGACGGACGTGGACGCACTTTGAGCAGCCGCGGGAGTCCGAGGACATGTCCACCTACGAGATCACATACGGTTCTAATACAATCGCTGCGCTCGCAGTCACGACGGATATCAACAACATCACCTATGACATCGCCGTGACGGGCGAGGCGGTGTTCATCGCGAGTTTTGCCGGCGGACTGCGCCGCTCAACGGACGGTGGCCAGACCTTTGAGCCCGTGATACTGCCGCCGGATTTTCTCGATCGCATCGCGCCGGAAGACACGCTGGACTTCGAGCTATCGCCGGTCAACCGTCCAGATCTCGGTCTGCGCGAAAGCCTCAATCACCGTGTGTTTTCCGTCCATGCCATGAGCGACGACACGATCTGGGTCGGCACGGCGGGTGGCATCAATCTCTCCACCGACGGCGGGGTGTCGTGGCGGAAGTTTTCCTTCAATAACCAGACGCAGCCCATCTCGGGGAATTTCGTCGTCGCGATCGGCGACAACATGATCGGGGGCGTGCGCCATGTCTGGGCCGCCACGGTGAACGCGCTGAATCCCATCGAGTTTCGCGCGGTCAGTTATACCACGGACATGGGCGAGAGCTGGCAGACGGCGCTGCGCGGCGAGTTCACGCACAATTTCGGATTCAAGGACGAGGTCGTCTACGCGGCCACGAATAGCGGCATCTACCGCTCCGATGACGGGGGCAGGAGCTGGATCGCCTTCTCGCGCTTCGTCGATGCAGCGAGCAGACAGATCTCCGCCGACGAGCGCTGCTTCGCCGCGGTATCGCAGGGCGATCGGGTCTGGGTGGCGAACAGCGACGGACTGATGTATACCGAAGACAGTGACGAGTCGTTTTTCGGGACGCGCTGGACCATCCTCCGCGCCGCGCAGAAGCTGGCGTCCGTCGAAGAGGTCTACGCCTATCCCAATCCCTTCGCGCCCGACGACGAGGTCTGTCGCATCCATTACAGAACAGGCGGCGGAAGCGTGAGCATCAAAATTTACGACTTCGCCATGATGCCGGTGCGCACGCTGCTGCGCAATGCCAGCCGCGCCCCGGATGTCGAGTTTGACGAGGTGTGGGACGGCTTGAACGACAACGGCGAGCGCGTCGCCAACGGCGTGTACTACATCGAAGTCAGCGAAGGCGATCAGGATCCCCGCTGGACGAAAGTGGTGGTGCTGCAATGAGGAATCACATGACAGAGAGAATTTCCTGCATGGACCGTGCATATCCTGTCACGTCGAATCGCCGGACGCGCGCAGTTGCGCGCACGGCCGTCCATCCCGGCGCAGCCGGACAATCCCGATGGAATCCTGTGCAAGCCGGGCTGGCATTCCTTCTGCTGCTCGCTGCATTGCTGCTGGCGTCCACATCGCTGCAGGCACAGAACGGCACGGCCGGCGCGTTCACCCGCATGGGATTCGGTGCGCGCGGCCAGGGCATGGGCAATGCGCTGTCGACGGTGAACACCGGCACGATCGCCACGTATTATAACCCCGCGCTGAGTGCCTTTCAGGAGGGGCATGTGTTTCGCGGGAGTTACTCCTTCCTGGCGCTGGACCGCAAATTCAACCAGGTCAGCTACACGCAGACCATCCGCATCTATGACGAGGAAGCGCGCGTGTATGCCGATGAGCCGGGCGTGCAGTCCATTTCAGGTATTTCCGTGGGCTGGATCAACGCCGGCGACGCGGATATTCAGGGGTATGACAGCGACGGCTTCAAGACCGATATGTTGAGCGTGTTCGAGAACCAGTTCTACGCGAATTTCGGCACGCGCTTCTCCGATCGGCTTGCGGTGGGATTCAGCGCGAAGTTTTATTACTCGGGTGTGTACGAGGATATCACCTCGTCGGGATTCGGACTCGACATCGGCGCGCTGTACATGGTGTCGTCGTCGCTGCGCATTGCGCTCGTGGCGCAGGAGCTGCTCACGAAGTACCAGTGGGATACGAGTGATCTGTACGGCGCGGAGCGCGGCAACTCCACCGAGGATCCGTTCGCGCGCATTTTCCGTCTCGGTATCGGCTATACGCTGCCGTCCGAGAGCGGGCTCGCATCGGCGGAAATCGAGCAGATCGACGGGGACGTGTACATGGCACGGCTGGGTGTGGAGGTGCCGGTCGCGGAGAATATTGCGCTGCGCGGAGGCGTCGAGCGCCTCGATCTGTCCGACATGGGCATCGACCCGCGTCCGACCATCGGGTTCTCGGTCAGCCAGCCTGTCGCGCAGATGCAGCCGATCATTCATTACGCATTCATTCTCGAGCCGGTGGCCCCGTCGCCGACACATGTACTCTCTTTCGCTCTTCATTTCTGATTCACGGGAACACGGATCATGAAGCGATACTTTTTCCTTCCGATTGTTTTTATCGCCGTGCTGCCGATGCTGGCGCATGCCCAGTCCGGCCAGGCGGGACTTTCATTCCTCAAGAACGGCGTTGGTGCGCGCACGGTGGCCATGGGCAACGCGGGCGTTGCCGGCGCGGATTTCGGATCCGCGATGTACTACAATCCCGCCCTGCTGGCGGATGATACCGACGCGTCGATCACCATCATGCACAACGAGTGGATCCAGGATATTTCCACCGAGTACATCGGCATCGTCCTGCCTGCGAAGGGGTGGACGTTCGGTCTTTTCATGGGACTGACGACGGTGGCGGGGATTGAGGTTCGTGACCGGCCGTCGGTGGAGCCCGACGGGATGACCGATTCACGCAATTTCGCCGGCGGTGTAACGGCGGCGTTCGACATCATGGAGTCGGTCAGTTTCGGTATGAACGCGAAATACATTTTCGAGAAGATCTATACTGACGACGCCGGCGGATACGCATTCGATTTTGGTCTGACGGCGCATCCGTTCAGCGGCGACCTGCAGGATCTCGGGTTCGGACTGGCGCTGGCGAACATCGGCAGCATGTCGGAGCTGAGTGCGGTCGAAACCACGCTGCCGTCGCTGCTGCGCTACGGCGCGGGCTACAGCATTCCGCTCGAGACGCTCAAGAGTCATCTCAATGTCGAGGTGAACGGCGTAACGCTGCTCGAAGAGGAGACAACGCACGCGAACATCGGTGTGGAATTCGACTATGTGGACATGGTGTTTCTGCGGGCGGGATATGAATCCGGCTACGACAACAAGAACATTTCCTTCGGCGCCGGAGCCCGGTACAGCACGTTGCGCTTCGATTATGCCTTCGTGCCGTTCACCGAGAGTTTCGGCAACGCTCACACGGTTGCGCTGACCATCGCACTCTGAGTTCCATGCACGACGCACCGCACATCTGCTTCACATTCGTGGGGGATGTCACGCGGGATTCACGCCTGCGCCGTTTCCGGCAGGCCGCAGCGGACATCGCGGATGTGTCGCTTGTGACGCTTTTGGTATCTGCAACGGCGGAGACGCAAAATTCTGAGTCGCAAGAGGTGGAGTCGCAAGAGGCGGAGTCGCCACCCGCTGAGTCCCCAGACGCAGCGTCGCCGGCCTCGCATTCGCCGCCGGCAGATTCCGTATCGTCGGCCGACGACACCGTTCAGCATTCTTTATCCCCCGTTTCCCGTCATTTTCATCTGGAGCGTTTCGGACGTGAGCTGCGCTTTCGTCCGTTTGCACCGGCGACACTGCGCGCGCTGCTGCCGCCTTTCTGGCGGGAGGGAGCGCGTGCCGCGGCGATGCTGGATGCAGATCTGTATTTCGCCGCCGACCTGTATGCCCTGCCCGCAGCCGCATGGGCGGCGCGGCGTACCGGGCGTCCGCTGATATACGATGCGCGTGAGCTGTACCGGTCCGTCGCCGCACTGACTCATAGGCCGCTGATGCAGCGCTTCTGGCGTCTGCTCGAGCGGCGCTATGCCCGGGGAGCACAGGCGGTGCTGACGGTCAACGAGTCGATAGCCGAAATCCTCCGCGGGGATTTTTCTCCCGTGCATGTGATCCGCAATCTGCCAGACTGGTCGCAGTCCGCTGCAAAGGGTGATTCGGGAGCAGGTGGTGATTCAGAGGCAGGCGTTGCTTCGAATGCAGGTGGGGAATCGGATGCAGGTGCTGAATCAGATGCAGCGGGTGATTCCGCGGCCACGGCGAATCTCCTTCGCAGGGAGCTTGACATTCCGGAAAACCGGACAGTGCTGCTGTCACAGGGGGGCGTGCAGCGGGGGCGCGGCGCGCTGGTGTGCATCGACGCCCTCGCGGAGTTGCCCGAGTGCGATCTGGTGTTCCTCGGGGACGGTCCGATGCGTGACGATGTGCGACTGCACGCCGAAGTCTGCGGCCGGGCAGACCGCGTGCACCTGCTTCCTGCCGTCCCGAGCGAGGAATTGCCACTGTGGACCGCGTCCGCTGACATCGGCTTCTGTATCATCGAAAATCTCGGGGAGAGCTACTATCTCAGTCTTCCGAACAAGCTGTTTGAATACATTGCGGCGGGAGTGCCGGTCGTCGGCAGTGATTTTCCCGAGATCGGTGCCGTGTTGCGCGACAGCGGGGCGGGCGTCACCGTCGATCCGTCCAGTGCGGTGTCGGTGGCCCGCGGCGTGCGCCGGATACTTGACGAGCCGGGAATGCGGGAACGGCTGCGCGAGGGATGCCGATCTGCTGCGCGCGATTACAGCTGGGATTCGGAGAGGGAATCGTTCATGGATGTTCTTCGTGAGGTGCTTTCTGTGCAGGGGTGATTCCGATTCCGATTGCGATTGCGATTTCGAGTGTGAGAGCGATGGCGAGGGGTTAATGCTCCGACCGTACCCATGAATGAACAAGGGCGTCAATATCACGTTGCACGTCGGCGGGCAGCTTTGCAATACGAGCCGCGGCACGTGTGAGATCCGCATAGGCCGAGACAGCTTCTCCGCCGTGATCACGAAGTGCCGCGAGGTGTTTGCCGATCGCGAGAAGATCGCCGCGCGCGGCAGGACCGCTCAGCGCCTGCTCCACGGGCACGGTGCGCAGACGATGAAGAACGGTTTCGATCATCGGGCGGAGATGCTCACCCTGTGTTGTTTCTCCTTCCTCCAATGCCGCGCACAGCAGCTGATCGGCAAGTGCGGCCAGAACCACCGGAAAATTCCCTGCGAACACGCATGCGGCGTGATATAACGCCTTCTGATCGGCGCGCAGCCGCAGGGGACGCCATCCGACAGACTCGGCGAACGCCTGCGCGCGGAGCTGAAAAGTGTCGTCCCCGACGATCCCGCAGCCGATGTCTTCCAGGACCTCCACGGGCAGCGGCGCTTCCGTGAACGACTGCATCGGATGCAATCCGCCTGCAGCGGCCCCCCGATCGATAAGAGGCTGCAGCTCCGATGCGTCACGAAGACCGGAGACATGGAAAACCAGTGCGGACGGCGCTTCCATATGCCCCTGTGCGAGCTGCTCTGCGGTCGGTCGAATGGTCTCGTCCGGGACACACAGAATGCAGATATCCGTGTCATGAGGGATGCCAGTCGGGAGGGTGGACAGAACGCGAGCGTCGGGCAGGATGGAACGCAGGGACGCGTGCCGTTCGAGATCCGGCTCTACGATGGTCTGGATCACGAAGTTCCTGCGCTTCAGGTGACGGAGCAGGTTCATACCGACGCGTCCTGCACCGATCAGCATGACACGTGATCCTGTCGATGAGCTCATGAGGTCATGCCGCTGCGAGTGAACACCGCCGAAAGATAGCCGACAACGCGCGTGGTGTCGCCCGTGACGTCACCCGAAGTGCACTGATGCAGTACTGCGCTCCTGTCCGCGCCGAGGAGCGACGCGGCGGTCATGACAGCGGCGATCGGCCCTCCGCCGCAGGCTTCGCATTGATGATTCTCGAGATCCTCGAGCAGTTTGTTCGGCTGTCCCTCTCTGATGTGCCGTGCGGCGATCGCATCAAGTTCCTTTGCGTCCTCCTGACCGTGAAAATGTGAGAGGTCGCTGCTCGCGATCATGACGGCGTCTCTGTCGCGAAGGATGTCGGCGAGTACCTGGCCGAGGACGCGGCAGTAATCGGGTCGCTGATCCCCCATGACGATGGGAAGGATTTTCACGTCAGGATTGATGCGCTGAAGGAATGGCACCTGTACCTCGACGGCATGCTCGTCGCGATGTCCCAACTCGGATGCTTTGATAATGCCTCTGTGCTCGAGCAGTTTCCCGCGGAGTTCGACATCAACGTTCACGAGCCCGAGCGGCGTGCGGTACGCATCACCGTCGTAGACGGAAATGCCATGGAAATATTCCCTGTGACTCGGCGAGATGATGACGGCCGTGCTGAATCGCCGCTGCCTGAGAGCTGCGTACGCAGTCGCCGCTGTCGGACCCGAATACGCGTATCCGGCGTGGGGTGAAACGACCGCCACCGGTGTTCCCGAGATGCGCAGATCCTGCACATCTTCAAGCATCCCGTCAATATTGAGACCCAGCAGCGTCGGGTCGTCAGGGTAGAACAGTCCGCTTACCGCCGGCTGGCGTATCTGCATCGCTTTCATTCTTCCTCCTTGATGACCATACCTTCGAAGCGGTACACCACCGCGCCGGGCTTTTCCCATGCGTCCGTCGGTACCATGGTTTTGCGGCACAGTCCTTCGAGAAACTGTGCTTTGTTCCAGTTATGATCGACCGCAACCTGCGGAAGCAGCAGTCCCCGGCGTCCGGCATATTCAAGGACCAGGCCGTGAGGACCGATGGTAAAATCAGTGGGCTCTTCGAGGGGCATGAGCGGACCGAGCAGGGTGACATCAACGGTCATATCCTTCAGCTCATCGGGGTCGAGCGGAGGGAATCGGATGTCGGCCGTGGCGGCGCGCATCGCGACCTCGCGAAGTGTCTTCTCGAATGAACCCTGCAATTCGAGAAAGCCGATACAGCCGCGCAGGGCGCCGGAAACGTGCAGGGTCACGAACAGCCCGCTGACATCAAGCTCAGGTAGGTCCGCAGCCGTTTTCGCTGTTTCCGGAACACGGTCAGCCACCTCGTTTTCGACGGCGGTTCGGGCGGTCTGGAGAATCGCCCTGCGCGCGGATGGGGAAAGCGAATGCAACATATTCACCGGAACAAAGATGGCGGAAATGCGGTTGTGATGAGTGCCATGGAGGCGGTATTTTAAAGATTGCCGCTGTCTGCCGGGCTGCCGGCAGCTTTATCGTGACACGCTGGCCGTTTATTTGAATATATGAATTGCGGGGCACTGTGTCACGAACATTCTCGATCGTTTCGTGTACCCGTTTCAGGTAGGATACAATGCATACCACAACCCGCAGCATTCTCGCGCTGATTGTCCCCGCGCTGGCGGTTCTCTTGATTTCCGAAATCACGTTCTCGCCCGAGGGGCGTGCCGTGCTCTCGACCGCGCGTACTCAGAAACTGCAGCTCAAGGCAGAATTGAAGGCGGCTGCGGCACAAGGCCAGGCTGCCGACATGCCTCATGTCGACCGCTATATCATTCCCAGAACCTACAACTCGGATCGTCGCATTTCCGAAGGACTCCGTCACGGTATGCGGCAGCTCGCATATCAGCGCGCGGAATTGTCCCTTCGTAAACAGACGCTGGGGAACAACTGGACCTTCGTTGGACCGAATACCATCGGTGGACGTGTGCGCGTTGTGAAATATCATCCCGATAATCCTTTCATCGTCTATGCCGGATCCGCCTCGGGCGGCGTTTTTAAATCCGTGGACGGCGGTGACACCTGGACGGCGATGAGCGACAATCTGCCGACGCTGGCGATCGGGCACATGGCCATCGATCCCGGGAATCCCGAGCACATCTACATCGGCACCGGAGAGGGCAGTTTCAACTGGGACAAGGTGTACGGTGACGGTGTGTACAAGTCGACCGACGGCGGCCAGACGTGGGTAAACATCATGAAGGATGTCATTCGTGATTACGATCTCGCAGTCAACCACGTAGAGATTCATCCCCGGAATTCCGACCTGATCTATGCTGCGGCAACGTTTGGTGGTGGATCCGGCGGTCTGCTGCGCACCGAGGATGGCGGTGAAAACTGGACAACCGTGCTCAACGGTCCTGCAAGGGACGTTGTGCTGGATCCGACGAATCCAGATCGTGTCTATGTCGCGTTCGGGAACGCGAACGGCCGCAGCAGTAACGGTATCTATTTTTCCGAACAGAAGGGTGACCGGTGGACGTTCGAGAAACTCACGGTGAACCTGCCGGAACCGGACTCCATCGGCAGGGTGGTGATGGATATCAGTCAGTCCCGTCCCGGCACGATGGTCGCTGTCATGCAGCGCTCGCGTGCCACTGCTCCCACTGACCGACAGGACTTCCTCGGCGTTTACCGCTCCAGCGATTACGGTGCGACCTGGGAGCGATCCGCTGCTTCTGACCAGGCGAATATGCGGGAGGTACTTCGCGGCCAGGGCGATTACAATCTTTTCGTTCGTTTCCATCCCACCGATCACAATGTCATATATCTCGGTGGCATCTATGTCTGGCGCAGTACGAATTTCGGTGACAGCTTCTCGCAGATATCCTCGCAGACAGGTGTGAACGGCGCCTGGGTGGACATGCATTACGCGGATTTCAATCCCGAGGATCCCGACCAGATGATCGTCGCGGGGGACGGTGGACTGTTCCGCACCGATGATGCACTGCGGTCGACACCGGTCTTCAAGGAAATCAACACCGGTCTCGCGACCATGCAGTTTTACGCCATGGATTTCGATGCGCGGAATCCGCGGCGCGTCGCCGGCGGCACGCAGGATCGCCGCAACAACCTTGGCGACGTTGCGACGGGTGAATGGGACCGTCTCGGATGGGGCGGCGACGGCGGCTATGTGGCCTTCGATCACGAGGATGAAAATATTTTCTACATTACATCCCAGTACGGGAATCTCGCAAAAACCACGAATGGCGGCGCATCGTTTCGATCAGCACGGCGTGGACTCGACCGCACCGATGCGCAGGGCAACTATCTCTTCAGTTTCGTGACGCCCTTCATCATGCATCCGACCGACAGTCGCATCCTCTTTGTCGGGGGGAATCGCATGTACCGCACCACAAACAGGGCGGGGGAGTGGGAGCCGATTTCCGAGAATCTGACCGGTGCGCGCAGCTCCCTGTCGCAGTTTCAGGATCTGTCGCTCTGCAGGACGGACCCAAATGTGCTCTATGGTGTCACCGGTTATTCGAGCCGTGCTTTCCGCTCCACCAATGCGCTCGACGATCCGGAGGAGGTGAGCTGGGAGCGTATCGACGAAGGGCTGCCCAATCTTTTCCTCAGTGAAGTGGAAGTGCATCCCACCGATGGTAATATCGCATACATCGGCACGGCTGGCTTCAGCTCTAGTTCCGGTGTCTACAAGACTACCGATGGCGGGCAGAACTGGGAGTTCATGAAAGGCGAAACGGAAGCCTCGCGGCTGCCGGACATTCCGGTAGGCGCGGTGGTCATCTGGGAGAAAAATCCCGACGTCGTTTTCGCCGGCACGGATCTCGGCGTTTTCGTCAGTTCCGATGCGGGACGCAACTGGTATCCGTTCGGTGACGGTCTTCCGAACGTCGTCATCGATGATCTCAAACTGACGGGTGAAGACATTCTCTATGCCGCGACGCATGGACGCGGCATGTGGATGGCATCGGCGATTCTTACCGTCGAGGAAGAGGCGGAGCGTACGCGCCCGCTTTCATTCACGCTCGGTCAGAACTATCCGAATCCGTTCAATCCTTCGACCGTGATTCCCTTCACGCTGGAGCGGGCTGCCGATGTCACCATTCGCATCCATGACGCGCAGGGACGGCATGTCCGTACGCTGCTCAATGAGCGCCGGGAAGCCGGGTTGCACAGTATCCGGCTTGATGCGGCGGGATTGCGGAGCGGCGTCTATCTGTACGAGCTCTCTGCGGGAACGCAGAGGGAGGTGCGGAAAATGCTGCTGACGAAGTAATGAAGCGTGCAGATTGAGAAAGGAAAGGCGGGCATGTGCCCGCCTTTCCTGTAACGTGGAAGTTCTTCCCGGAAATCCGGAGCGGAGTGAACCGCCGCGGCTTTCAGAATAAACCGCTTCGTCGCTGTCGAATGCTGCTTAGTGCTCGGTCCTCGTACCGATGAATTTCTGATACGACAGCAGACCGATGATGCAGATGACGCCGATACCGCTGAACAGCAGCCAGAGTTCACTCGTCATGGCGTACTGGGAGATATCCGCTTTTGTCATGCCAATCTGCTCGCCGATCTCCAGCGCCTGGTCGATCTTGATCGTCGTCGGCATGGAAATATCAAGAGCGCGATCGGCCACTGTGCGACGAATGTATGCGATCATCGGATTATCGATGAAGCGCACATAGAGGAAGGCGCCGAGGACGCCGCCGATCAGTGAACCGAATGCGCCGTAGAGAAAACCGAAGCCCATGTATGTCGCTTTGCGGTCGGGGGGAGCGATGAGTCCGAGATAGCTGATGAACTTCGGATGGGCGGTCATTTCTCCGATGGAGAAAATCGTGATGCCGGCCATGAAGATCCAGATATTTGTATCGACGGCGAGAATGGCCATACCCAGTGTGCCGAGTGCGATGCCGGTCACCATGGTCGGAAGCGCCTTGGTTCTGCTCACGATTTTCGAAATGAAAAGCTGCAGCAGGATGATGGTCCCGGCATTGATCACGGTGACATGCTCGACGTCGAAATGCCAGTTGATGCCGAAAGTCCCCTGCACCCAGTTGTCGAGGGGGGATGCGTCGACAAAGGCCTTGACATACCACAGCACGCTGTCGAACATCTGGAAATACAGAATCCAGAACCACGAATAAATGAAAATGAAAAGGATGAAGCGCCAGTCGGTGAAGACCATGTACAGTTTCTTGAAAATGCCCTTGAGCGCGACTCCGAACGACTCCTTGTCGGGATGGGGCTCCATCGGTTCCTTGAAGAGGAACAGGGTTGGAATAATCATTGCGCCCGTACCGATGGCCGAGGCGATGATCACATAGTGCCAGGAAATGGCCTTGAGCATCGGCACAAGGATCAGCGGGAAGAGAAAGGCGCCGAGATTGATCGTCCAGTAAAAAATGCCGAAGCCGAGTGTGCTCGTGCGTTCGTCGGTGACCTTCGCTATGGTTCCTGAGACGACGGGTTTGAACGTTCCCGCACCGAAGCCCATGATCACGAGTGCGAAGAAGACCGCCGCGTAGGTGTCCATCTGGCTGGTCAGGAAATAGCCGCCGCCCAGCAGGGTGAAAGCGACCATCAGTGTTTTGCGGTATC
>Ga0207831_100129_pt1 | contig 51962 bp, 44 predicted proteins | sample TtanPargueraPR_7_FD_187741 | JGI IMG/M metagenome (GOLD analysis project Ga0207831, IMG submission 187741) | Aerobic enrichment media microbial communities from Bioluminiscent Bay, La Parguera, Puerto Rico - Tt and M1 (2) (SPAdes) | ecosystem: Environmental > Aquatic > Marine > Unclassified ...
CCGTCAGAGTGTACAGGTTGAAGAAGTCATCGCCTGGGGCCCAGATCATTGTCCTGCAGGCCCAAATCTTGAAAAAAGCGATGCAATCATTCTTGTTGAAGGGCGTCGTGATGTCATCAATCTGTTGAAGTATGGCATCAAAAACGCTGTTGCAATCGGTGGTACAAACGTTCCAAAGAGTGTTTCAGAACTCACCCGTGAGAAGGTAACAACTGCTTTTGTTGATGGCGATCGTGGTGGAGAACTCATCTTAAAAGAGCTCTTACAGATTGCAGATGTTGATTTTGTTGCTCGTGCCCCTGCGACTCGTGAAGTCGAAGAAATCCCACAAAAACTTATTATGAAGGCATTGAAAAACAAGATTCCAAAGGAACAATACATCGACATGTATAATCTGAAAATCCCAAGTTCTGAGAATGGAAACAAAAACAATAACGGTCAGCAGCTAAAAACTCAGAAATCTGCAAACAAAAAAGATGCAACATCAAAGAGTAAGTCAAGTAGTTCCAGCAGTAGTTCTAGTTCTAAAAAACCTCAGGCAAAAAAAGACGATAAGCCTGTGATGAACGATAAGCAGAAATCATACAAGTCGATGCTTGATGAAATCAGCGGTTCTCTTAAGGCTATTCTTCTTGATGCCGATGGAAAAGAGGTCAAGCGTGTTGCAGTAAGAGAACTTACCGATGAGATCAAAAAGGGAAAAGGAATCGATACTGTCGTCTTTGATGGTATCATCACTCAGCGCCTTTTAGATATTTCAAGTAAGAAGAACGTCAAGCAACTTGTCGGTGTGAAGACTGCTCATGTGGTGAAGATGCCAAAAAGTGTTGAAGTTCTTACAAAAGATCAACTCGAGTAATTAGGCCACTATTTCCCTCAAAAAGATTTGAGGGATTTTTTTTACTTTTTTGTTACCGTTTTTTTGTTATTTATAAAGTTTTTTATATGTTTGATTTTTCAAAGAGGCGTTTGGTTCATACGTTGGGAAGAATAAATTATAAAAACTTGCGCAAGATATAGAAAATCGTGGTGGAGTAGGATAATGCAGAAGAATGAACTTATACAGCTTCACACCTTTTTGTATCAAATGAAGATGCATCTGCAGGGTATGCACGAAGGTGAAACTGATTCGGAACAAAATGATTATGAGAGGCTTGAAGTGACACCTTATCAGATTCATAAATCAAAAAGGGAGCATAAGCTTGCAGTCTTTACTCTAAGTAAGGAGATTGCAGATATCTTCTGTTCGAATGGAAATGAGAATGGATTTGAAAAGCTCTCAGGTCGATTGGAGCAGATGGCCATTAGAAGTATGACTGAAAAGGAACGTGAACTCTACCATAGTGCGTTGTATCGTCAGGAGACAAGAGAAAGAGAGGAGCCCAATCAAAAAGATGATTCTTCTGATGATATGCTTTTAACTTAGGGGTTTTTTACTCATTAAGACAGCATCTGAGCCATCATGATACATATTTTTGATGAGTTCTTGTTGTGTAAAGCCAAATTTTTCATAGAGTTGTATTGCTCGGTGATTGTCAGGTTTTACTTCAAGGTAGGTTTCTTTGCAGTGTTGTAGAGTTGGACAACTGAGTAGCTGTTTGATGAGTTGTGATCCTATTCCTTTTTTTCTATGGGTTTTTTCTACTGCAAGCATGACGATTCGTGCTTTATTGTCTTGAAGGGTTGCAACGATAAAGCCAACGATTTTGTGTGTGGTTGTCTCTGCGATGTAAAAGGTATCTGCATATTGTTCGTAAAGGCTCAAAAAGACTTGTGTTGAGTAGAATTCACTGAGGTTTCTACTTGCTATTCCAATGACAGAAAACATGTCTTCTGCTTCAATCCTTCGTATTATGCACACAGTAAATAATTATGATGACTTTTTGTATTTAAATCCGTCGGAGTGTTCCTTAGATTTTTGCCGAAACACAAGCAATATAAACAACTAATTTATTTCCATTAATAGTTAATATGGCCTATCAAGCTCGACACATAAAAACAGCGGAGATCCAAATAATAAAACAGATATTAGCACAAAAGCTCTACAAAAACAAAATCGATCAAAACACCATCTCAGCTCTTCTAAACCTCAGTCAACCAACGGTAAGTAACTATCTAAAGATGCAAAAAACAACACCACAGCATCTAGAGCAAACAATACAAGAAATACTAGAACAGCTAATGCAAAACAAGACAATCCATATCTCAAGTCTGCTTACCTTTGAGCCAATCCCAACAGGAAATTTTTTTTTAGCACAAGCCCACGAACTCAACACCCCAAACAGAAGCACAATAATTGATCATCTCAATGAAGCATACAAAAAACTAAACAACATCAATATCTCTCCTCTTAATCCTGCAGTAAAAATCAATCTCGCCGAATCATTGCCTGCTGCATCAAACAAAAACGATATTGCAAGCTATCACAGCGGATTGATACTGGCAAACTCAAAGATAATCAATCACAACGGCATCACTTTTGGAACAAGCAATCATCTCTCAACACTTCTTCTTCAGATAAAAAAGAAGTATCCAAAAGTAAACGCAATCATGAATCTTGCTTATCCGAAACAACTAACAAAACTAAAGACTCTAACAACTTCAAAACTCACAAAAGAATATCTGCTAGAGACTTGTGCATATCAGCCAGACCTTCTTCTACACCCAGGCTCGTTTGGCATAGAACCCTGCGCATATCTGATTGGTAAAGATGCAAATGAGGTAGCAGAAAAGCTCCATCTAATACTTGAGGAGATGAAAGCATAACACAGATACATATCCTTGCTGGCGGGCCACTAAAAAACAAAGAATTTACAAAAACAATTATTCAAAAAGCAGAGATCATAATCTGTGCTGACGGCGGTGCAAACCACGCAAAAAAACTAGGAATCATCCCAGATTTTATAATTGGAGATCTCGACAGCATAACAAAGCAGACAAAAAAGTATTTTGAACAAAAAACCAAAATACTCCATGACCCAGACCAAGACAAAACAGATTTGGAGCTAGCAATACAGCAAGCACTAAAACTCAATGCAACACAGATAGTCATACACTGCACACTTGGGAAGAGAGTCGACCATACGCTTGCAAATCTATTAACATTAAAACAAATCCCCAAAAATGTCAAAGGACAAATAATTACACAAAACCAAACAATAAGCTTAGTTCAAGATGAACAAACTCTTCAAAAAAAAGATGGAGAGAGAGTTTCAATAATTCCTCTTGAACCACTAAAAGGCCTCAACTATGAAGGTCTAAAATGGGAAGTAAAAGACCTCAACACAAATGCTGGATGGTTTGGCATCTCAAATATCATAGTTGATAAAAAAGCAACAATACGCCTACAAAGCGGCTCTCTTCTTCTCATCCAAATAAAAGATAAAATGAAGTGATGAAAAAATGTTAGACCTCCATCCAATAGACTACAGCATAATTTTAGGCTATTTTATACTCATCCTAATTGTCGGGTTTTTTGCAAAAAGAAAAATCCACAATCTCAATGATTATTTTCTTGCGGGAAGAAGACTTACACTGCCTATCTTTGTTGCAACTCTTGTAAGCACTTGGTATGGAGGCCTTCTTGGTGTTGGTGAGCTCAGCTATAACTATGGTGCAGTCAACTGGCTCACCCAAGGATTTTTTTGGTATATCATCTATTTGTTTTTTGCACTCTTTCTTGCAAATCGCATAAGAAAGAGTAATCTGACAACAATACCAGATCAACTCGAAAAATTCTACAAAGACAAAAAAACCCGTTTTCTTGGTGCAATATTTAATTTTTTGATGGTAACACCAGCAAGCTATCTTCTCAGCATTGGCTTTATCTTTACGCTACTCTTTGATTGGCCTCTTTGGATTGGAGTGTTAATTGGCACACTCATAATGATTTTTTATACACTTCGTTCAGGGTTTATCGGAGTCATCTATACAGATTTCATACAATTTGTTCTCATGATGGCAGGAGTAGCACTCATAATTCCTTTTGCAGTGCAAAACTATGGAGGATGGGAGTTTCTTACCACCAATCTGCCAAGTCTGCATCTTGATATCACTGGTGGTTGGAGTACTCAGATGATCCTTGTCTGGGGGTTTTTGGCATTTTGGACTCTTGTAGACCCGGGATTCTATCAACGATGCTATGCAGCAAAAGATACAAAGATTCCCAGAAAAGGAATTCTTATTAGTATTGGGTTTTGGCTGCTTTTTGATATCTGTACCACATTTACCGGCCTTTATGCAAGAGCTGCAGCAGAAGCAGGTCTTCTTAGCGTAAGCTCCCCTACAACAGCATATCTGGATATTGCAATCAGTGTCTTGCCCATAGGAATTCTTGGTATCTTTTTAACAGGCCTCATAGCAACAGTGATGAGCACAATTGATAGTTTTACCTTTCTTGGCGCAATGAATATCAGCCACGATATCTACAAGCATGTCTTTAGGCCCAATGCAACTGATAAGCAGGTCATGAATATGACTAAGATAGGAATAGTGCTCACTGCTCTTTTTGCAGGAACACTTGCTCTGTACTTTGATAGTATTGTAGCAATGTGGTACACTATTGGGACAATTGGAATATCAGCACTTATTGTACCTGTACTTGGTGGCTTTTTTTATCCAGGTAGAAAATCTGCAAAAGCAGCACTTTCATCAATAATACTTGGCGCTGCAGTAAGCCTATCCTGGATGATATTTGGTTATTTGAACCTTGATAGTTGGGGTTGGCCTCAATATCCACTTGCAATTGAACCACTATACCCTGGGATGCTAATCTCGCTGCTCGCCTTTCTTCTTGTAAGTCTTCTTGATTCAAAGACAATGGAGGGAAAATAAAATGGACCCAATAATTCTTCTTCAACTTGATGCTGTAATTCTTGTTATTGCAACTGTTATTTTATCCTACTACTTCTTCAAGGATATGATAAAAGAATTCAAAGAAAAAAAATAAAAAAAGGTGGTTTTCCTCTTTATTAGAAGGAAAGCCAAGGGAACAAAGAGATAATCCATTCAAAGATTTGAAATAAAAATGAACCAGAAAATGATCGTGATTCAAGAGTTTCACTTTGAGCGGAGAACCCTAAATTGTCATAGACAATTGCATAGATTTGATCATGATACCCAGTCTCGCCATCCCAAAGATATTCATATGGGGCAGTTGACACATTTTCAACCATGACGCCGTCTTTGTAGAATTCGACGTAGTTTATACCACTACCTGCCCCATCATCAACTTCTGCAGTGAAAAGAACTGAGGTTTGGAATTGAAATTCCTTTTTAGTCAGCTCAATTGTTGGAGGCGCATTGTCCACCTTAAAGTTGATTGTTGGGTTGGGAACTGTATAATAACGTCCATCATTTGCCATCCATCTCCAGGTGATACTATGATACCCGTTTTCACAGATGGTAACTTGATTCGTAAAGACTTGCCAGTCGGCTTCTCCGTTGTGTTTATACTCGTAATGATCCACTCTAACCTCTGGTGGTGTTGAAAAACCAAAGGTCACGCATGATATGTACCAATCATCCTTGGTGTTGCCAAAAAGGACTATAGATGGTTTAGGATCATCTGCAACAATATTTGTAGTTATAAGCACTGAACTGAGTAGCAATGCAAGTACGCCAATCGAAAATAATCTACTTGTTAATCTCTTTTTTTCCATTTTTTGGTTGCCTCCCAGACTACTATCTATTTAATAATTTGTAGCTATATAAATATTTCTAATACATCTTTTTGATGATTAAAAAATTCCTTTTGCTTTTTTAGCAATACTTCAAGATTTTAGAAGTTTGTTGAATCGATTGTTGTTTTTTTACAAAAATTTTTATTTTTTTGTCGTTGACGTTTAATGTTCTTGTTGAAAAGATATTATAACATTTTATTAAAGCAGAAAAATTTAATAAGAAAGTCAATCCGTAATGTTTAAAAATAAAACTCGATACTATGCACTAAAGAGGTATTCCTACATGAAGCATTGGATAACAACACTTTTCGTACTCAGCCTTATGGTATTTGCTTCCTGCGCACAAGCCGCCGATTCTTCTGTTGAAGATGAAATTGGAGATGTGAAATATTACGATTATTCAAATGAGGAAGTAAATATTATTGACGTACCATCTCAGCACAATCTTGATATAACGCAGATTACAGCAGAAATTAACAACGCAATTGCAGTGGTAACATTTACTATTGACGGCACCATTGAAAACAACAGTCTTGTGACATACAATGTTAATTTTACTGTTGGATCAATCACCTATGGTCTTTATTACATTGATGGCAGCTCTAAGATAGCACTTGTCGGAACAGAGGAAAAAGCTCCAGAGATTCAAGTAATAAAATCTGAGTCAATGCTTACTTTTAAACTCCAACTTATTGAAAATGCAGAAGACAAACCTGTAAAAAACCTCAATGGTTTTGCAAAAAGAGGATTTAGACTTGCAGAGAATGCAACTGAGACTGCGTTTTGGGCAGACTATGCGCCAGATCCTGTTTCTGATGAGGATACCGGCACACCATTAAATATAGGACTCATTGCAATCATCGGCGTTGCAGTTGTTGCAGTTATTGTCATTGTCTATTACATCAAAGTAATCAGGATTCCAAACAAATGATTTTAAAAAAAACCATAACTTTTGGTTTTTCTTTTTTTTCTCTTGTGGCAGTGATTATTTATACTAAATCTTCTATTCAGAGCCTGCATCAAAATCTGTTGGTGCCCGCCGTTACCTTTTGTCTATGCAGGGGTAGCCAAGCCAGGTCAACGGCGATAGACTCAAGATCTATTCCTGTAGAGGTTCGAGCGTTCGAATCGCTCCCCCTGCATCCTTTTTTCTATTGAGCTTTTTTCTTCAATCGGTCTTTGAGAGTGTTTATTCTATCTCTAAGAATGATTGCTTTTTCAAAGTCCAGTTCATCTGAGGCTTTGTTCATTTCATCTTGCAGTGTTGCTATCATATCTGGTATTTCATTTTGTGGAATATGTTTTGTGTCTTTGACATCAACGACTTTCTCTTTGATTGGTTTAATGATTGTCTTTGGTGTGATATTGTGCTTTTTATTGTATGCAATCTGAAGGTTTCTCCGACGATTTGTCTCTTCAAGTGCATGCTTCATTGAGTCTGTTGTTTTATCTGCATAGAGAACGACTTTTGCATTTGCGTTTCGTGCTGCTCGTCCGATGATTTGTATGAGGCTTCGGTGGTCTCGTAAAAATCCTTCTTTGTCTGCATCAAGGATTCCAATAAAGCCTACTTCTGGGATGTCTATTCCTTCTCTAAGGAGGTTGATGCCAACTAGAACGTCAAATTCTCCAAGTCTGAGTTGTCGGATAATCTCTGTTCTTTCAAGTGTATCGATTTCTGAGTGTAGATATCGTGTTTTTATTCCTTGTGCTGAGAGGTATTCAGAGAATTCTTCGGCAAGACGTTTTGTTAAAGTTGTAACGAGTATACGTTGTCCATGTTTTATTGTAGTAGTTATTTCTCTCATTAAATCCTTAACTTGATGTTTGATTGGGCGCACTTCAACTAATGGATCTACAAGGCCTGTTGGCCTAATAATCTGTTCAACAATCTCCACACTTTTGTGTAACTCATATTCTCCAGGTGTTGCACTAACAAAAATAACGGAGTTCATAAACTCTTCAAATTCATGGAACTGTAGCGGCCTATTGTCAAAGGCACTGGGAAGCCTAAAGCCATATTCAATGAGAGATTCTTTTCGTGAACGATCCCCATTATACATTCCATGTACTTGTGGCAGTGTCCGGTGCGATTCATCAACAAACATAACAAAATCTTTTGGGAAGTAATCAAGAAGACAGTAGGGTCGCTCTCCTGGTTTTCTGCCTTCAAAATGAGCTGAGTAATTCTCAATCCCTTTACAAAAACCAGTCTCTTCAATCATCTCAATATCATAAAGAGTTCTTTGTTTGAGTCGATGAGCTTCAAGGGCACCCAGAGTGGGAAGACGCGCGTCCAGTTCTTCTTTAATCGTCGCTATACCCCGTTTGAGTTTATCTTCAGCCATCACGAAGTGACGAGCAGGATACACATAGACGTATTCTAATATGTCTCGTGTATGCCCAGTGATTTTTTCCATCTCTCTGATGCGATCAACAACATCGCCAAACAGCTCGACACGAAAGACAGAATCGCCCCACCCAGGCATAATATCAACAGTATCTCCTTTGACGCGGAAAGTTCCTGGCCCAAGGTCAATATCATTTCTTTCATATTGAAGTTGGAGCAGCCCTTCAAGCAGTTGTCGTCTGCTCATTTTTTGGTTAAGGCGAACTTCAAATCCAAGAGAGGTGAAATCGTCAGGATCACCTACGCTGTAGATGCAAGAAACAGATGCAACAACGATGACATTTCTGTGGGAGAGAAGACTTGCAGTAGCAGAAAGTCTCATCTGTTCTATCTTTGGATTGATGTCAGCGTCTTTTTCGATATATTGGTCTTTTTGAGGGATGTAGGATTCTGGTTGGTAATAATCATAATAGGAAACAAAATATTCAACACGATTATTTGGGAAAAGCTCTTTGAACTCAGAATACAGCTGTGCAGCAAGTGTCTTGTTATGAGCAAGGACAAGAGCAGGGCGTTGGATTTGATTGATCACATGTGCCATGGTAAATGTTTTTCCAGAACCCGTCACTCCAAGAAGTGTCTGTGCTTTGTAGTCATTTTGTAATCCATTGACCAGACGTTTGATTGCATGAGGTTGTGACCCCATTGGAGTAAGATCGGTTTTTAATTGAAAACCTGCTGTTGTTGATTTCATGATTCTAACAACTCCTTTTTTCTAAGCAATCTATTATAGGCGATAGCAAAACGATGCGCTTCATCTCTAATTTGCATCACGAGTTGCAACCCACCATGTTTTTTTGAAAGCACAAGTGGCTCTGATCGCCCTGGTATAAAGAGTTCTTCTTCTCGTTTGGCAAGCGAGACTATGGGAAGATGTAACCCTAAGTCCTCAAGGGCTTGTTGTGCTGAGTGAAGTTGGCTTTTTCCACCATCGATAACGATAAGATTTGGCAGCTCAGCATTCTCTTTAAGGATTCTGCTGTATCGTCGTCTGACTACTTCGTTGATGCAGGCAACGTCATCAATTCCTTCAACAGATCGTATCTTAAAGCGTCGGTAGCCGTTTTTATCTGGCCTGCCATTACGAAATTGTACCATGCTTCCCACCATGCCTGTTCCTGAGAGATGGGAGATATCAAAGCATTCTATGACGGTTGCTGGTTCTTTTAAGTTGAGTGCCATGCTAAGTTCTTTTACTTTCTTGCTCCCAGAAAAAAACGTGACATCAACATTTCGTAAGCCAAGATCTAAAAGTTGTGCCTTAAGACCTCTTTTTGGTACGATGACTCGTACTTTCTGTTTTTTTTGAGCAGATAGATACTCTGGCACAGGCTCTGAGACCATATCAGGCAGGATGATCTCTTTTGGGATTGGGTTTTCTGAGTAATATTGTACAAGGAATTCTTCAAGCCAATCTTCACTGTAGGAAAACATGAATTCATGCCGATCAGAAAGCGTTCCTTTGTAGATGTGAAAAAGTAAAAGATAAACACGGCCATCTTGCACTCGATAGGCGATGACATCTTCATTATACTCTCTTTTTCGTACCATCTTTTGTCGTTGGGAAAGTCTGCTAAGTGCTGCAATCTGATTGCGTTTTTGAAGTGCTTCTTCAAATAATTGTTTCTCCGCTGCCTTTTTCATCTCTTCTTCAAGTTCTACAATAATTTTTTCTGTATGGCCCGTGAGTACATCTTTTATTTGTCTGATGCGCATTTGATATGTTTTTTCATCTATTGCTCCTTGACATGGTGCATCACAGAGTTTTATATGGTAGCGAAGACAGGGTCGTTTTGGTAATCGTTTACAAGTCCGTATTCGAAATATTCTTCGCAAAAACTTTAAGATATAGTCTCGGTCTAATGCGTTGACAAAGGGGCCATAAAAGCTTCCTTTTGATCTGGTGTTTCTTGCAATGAGAAGTCGTGGAAATGTTTCATCGGTGACTCGGATGTAGGCAAAGTTTTTTGCGTCTTTTAAGTTGATGTTAAATTTTGGTTGATATCGTTTTATGAGTGTGTTTTCAAGCATGAGTGCTTCTACTTCTGAGTCGGTGACAACGACTTCAAGATCTGAGATGTTTTCAACAAGCACTTGTGTTTTTGCATCTAGACCAGATTTTCTAAAGTAGCTTTTGACACGTTTTTTTAGATCTTTTGCCTTCCCAATATAAATGACCTTTCCCACACTATTTTTAAACAGATAGCATCCTGGTTTTTTTGGAAGGCTTGACGTATCAATCATTTTTTCTCCAAGGTCTTAAGACGGCGGTAAACTGAGCTATTCCCTCAAGTTGGAGAGAGGCTCTTTATTTAAGTGTTTTCGGCAGTAATGTGAAACTTAAAAAATAATGTAAAAAGTTGTTTTTAAACTGGAGGAGTCTGGGCAAGCAGTTCATAAAAATTAAACCTGTAGGGTTGTGTTTTGTAACCAACAACATCTTTTGTAGTAAAAGAAATCATGATATCTCCACTTGAGGGATGAGCACACCATTGATGAGACGTTGTATAGCCTAGTAGGTGTTGATAGAGCCAGAAGATAAAATCAGATTTTCCTAAATACACATCTCTAAGCATTTGAAAACCACTCTCTACATCAATCATACCCCAACAGTTCTCTATTCCTTTACTGACTGCATTATAATGAAGCCAAGTAACATAGAAGGTGATGGGATGTCGTGAATCAAAAAAGGTTCTAAGAAATCCTCTCAGTCCACTCATATCATACCAATCTCTCTGCGTAGATGCAAGGTCTTTGTCAACAAACATATTGGTACGTCGTAAGCAGGACTCTATCTGCCAAAAGGGCTGTTGTGTTTCTGTCTCATCATCCCAACATCCGATATAAGAGTCATTGCAGGTTTGCTCAACGACCCATCCGTTTTTGTCTGACGCATCGCCTACAACAAAGATCATTCCCATCGTTGCATCAGAATTGAGTATGTCTACTGCATCTAAACCACTTTGAGCAAAATCAAGTGCCAGTCGATGTCGAAAACCAAATGGTATGCCCAGATAAGAATGATCAGCACTGTAGGAAACTATAGCAGCATGGCTAATTCCTGCTTCATTAAAGCCTCCTACGCTTCCAACAAATCCTGCAAATGATGGATCAAATGAGGCAAGTCCATAGTCTGGATTGCGTATGATGATGACAGCATTTTCATTGAGTGATTTTCCCGAGACAGGATCGACGATTCCTGGTGGATAATCCATACTTCGTATCTGATAAAGGGATCCATCAACTGTTGCATCATCAAAAAACACAGCACTAGTGCAATGAATCCATTCCATGATGATGTTTCCCACCCCAACCATTTCAAAACTGCAGTTTGCGCCATCTGCAAGACCTTGCATTTCGTCAAGATATTGTGCTGGGATGTACTCTTTAGTTAGATTCCATGTAGCAACGATTTCTTGATAGGTTGTATCAGCATACTCTTCTACAAACGAGACAAAGGCTCTGAAGTTTTCATGCAGTTGCTCTGATAGTAAAAAACCATGTTGATATCCCATTTCATAAGACGTTCCCTCTAAATGAAGAATGGAGATATTTCTGCTGTTATCTATCCATCCTTCACTTGAGTTAATTGTGCAGACATCAACATCTTTGTAATCTGTCTGTGCAGTAAAAGTCAACCCGGGAAATATAAAGAAAAAGGCAATGATGAGACCAACAATTTTTTTCCCTTTTGTTTCCTTCATAACAAATCCCTCAAATAACCCATATTATTTATGTAAAACATACTATAAAGAATTTACCAAAATTTATGTTTTGAAGAGTAAACATTATATCATGTTTATAAATACGGCTTCATGGTGAAAACACCTATGAAGATTCAAAAAAAAGCCCAGGCTGGATCACTTGAATCAAGCGATGTTCTCATAACAGTAGCTCCTTCTGACAAACTCACAATTGAAATAACAAGTATTGTCATGAATCAGTTCGGCGAAATTATCCGTGAAGTGGTTCAAGAAGTATTAAATGATGCTGAGATTACTTGTGGGGAGATAATTATCAATGACCGGGGAGCACTCGAATATGCTCTGCGTGCCAGATTAACGACTGCGATTAAACGTGCAAATGGGGGAGAAGAATAATGGTGAAGAGATCAAAAGACTTTGATGTCACAAAAGCTCTTCGTAGAACTCTTTTGTATGTTCCAGGCAACAATCCCGCAGTCTTGCAGGATTGTATTATCTATGGCTGTGATTGTGTTGTCTTAGATTTAGAGGATGCAATTAGTATCGATGAAAAAGACGCTGCAAGACATCTTGTTGCAGCAGCTCTTAAACATATTGATTTTGAAGAGACGCTTATAAGTATTCGTATCAATGGAACAGACACACAGTATTTTGATGAAGACATTGAAGCAATTGTGCCCTTGAAGCCTGATTTTATCCGCATTCCAAAAATCAACTGTAAAGAAGACGTTCATTATATTGATCAGCGTTTAAGTGAAGTGGAAAAAAAGCATGATCTGCCAATTGGAATTACAAAAATTGAACCGATGCTTGAGACTGCAAAAGGCATTCGTAATGCCTTTGAGATTGCTGAGGCAAGTCCTCGTGTGTTTAGTATGAGCGTTGGTGGTGAAGATTTGACTGCTGATCTTGGCATCAAACGTACAAGTACCGAAGAAGAGATGAGTTTTGCAAGAAGTAGAGTCGTGTTTGCCGCTAAAGCTGCTGGCATTCAAGCAATTGATACGATTTTTGGCGATATCAATGATGAAGAGGGATTGCTTTGTTCCAGTCGTAATGCCTATATGATGGGTTTTTCAGGTAAAGCTTTGATTAACCCAAGGCAAGTCGAAGGTATCCATAAAGGCTTTATGCCAGATGTTGAGGATTTAGAAAAAGCAAAAAGAATTGTTGATGCATTTAATGAGGCTCAGCGTAAGGGTCTTGGTGTTGTAGCAGTCAATGGCCGTATGGTAGACGCTCCAGTTGTAAAACGCAGTCTTGATTTGTTAAAACTTGCAAAGAGCTATGGGATGGTGAACTAAAGATGACTCTAAATAAAGTTGGCAGGGAGATCCCTAAGCCTTTTGAACCCTACAAAGGACCTTTTACTCGGCCACCTGTGTATCCTAAAGGGTATAAACCTAAGATGCTGCGTTTCAAGCAACCAGGCATGGAGAAGATTCTTCCAAGTATTAAAGACGCAATCAGTAAGACTGGTCTTTCTAGTGGTATGACTGTTTCGTTTCATCATCATCTACGAAATGGTGATGCTGTCCTTAATATGGTGATGGAGCAGATCGCTGCTGCTGGACTTAAGGACATGACAGTGATTAGTAGTAGTCTGACTACTGCCCATGACCCGCTTCTTGAACACATGCAAAGTGGCGTTGTAACAAAAATTCATAGTAGTGGCCTGAGAAGTGCTATTGGTAACTATGTAAGCAAGGGCCATTTTGAAGAGCCAGTCATCATTAGAAGCCATGGCGGTAGGGCACGCTGTATTGAGTGTGGCGACGTACATATTGATGTTGCGTTTCTTGCTTCTCCTACTTGTGATACCTATGGTAATGTGAATGGTTGTATGGGGCCGAGTGCTTGTGGTAGTCTTGGATATGCAATCATCGATGCATTGTATGCTGATCAGGTGGTTGCAGTAACTGATAATCTGATTCCTTACCCAAATCCTCGTATTAGTATCGGCCAAAAAGATGTTGATTTCATCGTTGAAGTAGACAGTATTGGTGATCCAACTAAGATTGCTAGCGGCAGTACTCGTATAACAACAAATCCAAAGGATCTTATCATCGCTCAGGTGACTGCTGATGTAATTGAACAATCTGGTTTTATGAAAAACGGCATGAGTTTTCAGACAGGCACTGGTGGTTCGAGTCTTGCTGTTGCAAAATATCTTCGTGATAAGATGATTGCCCAAGACATCAAGGGTAGTTTTGCTTCTGGTGGTATCACCGGCTATCTTGCAAGTATGGCAAAAGAGGGTCTTTTTGAAACGCTTTTTGATGTGCAGACGTTTGATCTTGGTGGTGTGGCAAGTCTTCGGGAGAATCCTTTGCTTCATCGTGAGATGTGTGCTAGTACCTATGCAAATCCACACAATAGTGGTTGTGTGGTTAACAATCTTGATGTGATGATTCTCTCTGCTCTTGAGATTGATACTAACTTCAATGTCAATGTAATCACCGGAAGCAATGGTGTTCCTCGTGGTGCAAGTGGTGGTCATAGTGATACAGCTGCAGGATCAAAGCTTGGTATTGTGGTCTGTCCACTTTTCCGTGGGCGCAATCCAACGGTAAAAGAGCGTGTTGAGACCATCGTAACACCTGGTGAGACCGTTGATGTGGTTGTTACTGAGCGTGGTCTTGCCGTTAATCCTGAATCAAAGCACAGTGGTGAGTTGCAGTCTAATTTGAAGAATCTCAAAGTTCCTCTGCTCTCTATTGAGGAGTTAAAAAACAAAGCATATGGATATACTGGTAAGCCTCATGAGATTAGGTTTGGTGAAAAGACTGTTGCAGTCATCGAATACCGAGATGGGAGTGCCATTGACGTCATTCGGAATGTGAAATAGAATGGATGAGTATTATAGTGCTGAGTCAAATATTCGACATATTAGCTCAAAAGAGGACTTAGACAAAGTAAAAGAGCTTCTGGCAAGTCAGAATCTTCGCTATGATGATGATATCAATTATACTGCTGGTGTATTTGAGAAGAATCGTTTGATTGGAACCGGCAGTCTTGCTGGAGATGTGTTGAAGTGTTTTGCGTTTGATGATAAGAGTTCTGGTCAGCTTGGCTCTCTTGTCACTCATCTTTTAAAAAAACATGCTGAATTTGGTGGGTCCCATACATTTGTGTATACAAAGCCCACTAGTTCCTTTTATTTTGAAAACCTTGGTTTTTGTTTGATTGCAACGGTTCCTGGAAGGGTGAGCCTTCTTGAGATGGGAAAACCGGACATCAAGTCGTATAAGGAGAATCTTAAACAGTTCAAAGCTGACATTGTAAGTGATAACATCGGCTCTGTTATTGTGAATTGTAATCCTTTTACTCTTGGTCATCTGTATCTTATTGAAACTGCTGCCAAACAGGTTGATCATCTCTACATTATTGTGGTCTCTGAGGATAGGAGTAGTTTTCCAAAACAGATTCGTCTACGTTTGATAAGAGAGGGTGTAAAACATCTGAAAAACACGACGGTTCTTGAAGGGGGAACTTATGTTATTAGCAATGCAACGTTTCCTACCTATTTTATTAAGGATGCAGATCTTGTAAGTCATCAGGCAAGTCTTGATGCCACAATTTTTTCTTTACATATTGCACCTGTTCTTGGCATTACGAAGCGTTTTGTTGGAACTGAGCCGTATTGCCCTACGACAAGTGCTTATAATGATGCGTTAAAAGAGGTGCTTCCAAAATTTGGAATCAAGCTTTTTGAAGTTGAACGTACGACGCTGTCTTCTGGCGAGGTGATTAGTGCAAGTACGGTGCGTCGTCTGATTCATGAGAAAAAAATTGAGAAGATTAAAGAGTTGGTTCCAAAAAGTACGTATGAGTTTTTGATAAGCCCTGAGGCAGAGTCAATTATTCAGGATATTCAATCTAAGGAGACTCGTCATTAAGGCCTTTTTTCTAAATAGTTTGAAACTCGTTCTAAGCCTTCTTGTATTTTTTCATGGTCATAGCACAGTGGCCCATAGGAGAGTCGAAGGGCACGATTCATGCTTGGTCCAAAGCCGGTTCCAGGAATCATCAGTACTGCAGTATTTTTGAGGAGATCTTCTACGAATGCATTTGGATCTTGCTTGTTGGGTGTTGGGCAGCAGGTATAAAGGCCCCCCATTGGTTTTAAAAAGTCCCATCCTAAGAGCTCTTGTATTCCGTTGATGAGGACTTTGCTTGTTTGAGAATAAAGCATTCTTGTCTGTTCGATATAATCGTGTAGTGTACCGTCTTCTAGTGTGTTTTGAAGAAAGAGTGCTGTTGCCATGCTATGCATGCTGTCTGGTGAGAGAAGAACTGATTCGTTTGTTTTTTCAAGGCCTGATATGACATCTTGTGATGCTTCTATCCAGCCTAGTCTTCTGCCAAGGCTTGAGAGCCATTTTGAGTTTGAGTGTATGGTGATGAGGTGTGGATGATCTTCTGGCGACCAACAAAATGATGGGGGCATTTCATCAAACCAAAGTGCCTTGTAGGCGTGATCAAGCACTAAGAATGCGTTTGTGTCTTGAGCTATTTCTAAGCATGCTTTTAAAAAATCGTGATTGGGTATTTGACTAGTTGGATTATCGGGAACTGGGATGATGAGTGCCTTTGTGTTCTTTGAGAAGAGTGTTTTGAGTTGTTCTAATGAGCTTTCTGGGTCAGGTAGATATGTCCAGGATGTTTCATCAAGTGCACTGATATAGTTTATTGAGCTATGTGGAAGTGCTGATTTGATTGCATTTGCATAGTTTGCATAGGTGGGATCAAGCAATGCGATATCTGAACCATCGTTGCAGATGACGCGGAGTAGGTCGTGAAAGAGTTGTGTTGAGCTTTGCCCTAAGATGATGTTTTCAGCTTGTAAGTTTGCTATGGAAAAGATGTTTTGTTCAAATTGTGCAATCATGTTTCTGCAGTGTAAGTCTCCTATGATTGCGCTGTATCGGCCACTTTTATGAAAAAGTGTTTTATCTTCAACAATCTGGCGGTATGCTTGTTGGAGTTGGTCGGGTGCTTTGTGGTTGCACCATCCGCCTCCAAAGCTGATGACTTCTTCAGCTTTGAGTCCCATCTTTTTGATGTTTTGTTCTTCTGCCATCTTCATGATGGTCTGTATTGGTGAGAGACCGGCTAGTTTTTTTTCTATAAGATCTGATAATTGAGGTGTTGTCTGCTTTGATTCGACCATGGGGCAGCAAAAAGAAATGCCTTGGTAAAAATGCTTTGTCAAAGCCCAGTAATTTAAGTATAGATAATAATTTAATAAATGTTGTAGCAGTATGGATTTAATAATATTAAATATGGGGGTTTAATTATTCTTTGTGGCTACACTTAAGTAGAAAAAAAATTAATACGGCCAAAAAAGCTTGCATCTATGCCTGGAGAAAATACACATTATGACAATCAACCCAGAAAGTATCCTACAGTTTCGTGAACAAAAATATCAAACAATTCAACAGCTTGTAAAAAACTACAAAAAACCAGCACTTGTACTCAGCATAAACAAGCCAACGCTCTCAAAAGTTAATACAGAAAATCTTTTTTTTGTAACAAAATCAGAAATTTTCCATCTGTTCTATCCATTGCTTCATCACCAAATAACTACCGATAAACATGCAAGCTACGCTGTTTTTATTCCACAAAACTATTCTGCAGAAAATCTTAAGAAAAAAGCAATTTTTTATGAAGAAAATGCTTCTCATGGACGTCTCATCGACCTTGATGTGATAGATGAAAAAGGAGAAGTTCTTCATCGAAAAAACAAACGTCTTTGTTTTCTCTGCAATCAAGAGGCAACTCTATGCCGGCATACTCAAAAGCATTCCATAAATCAGATTGATGAGTATATTCAAACAATCGTAAAATCAAAAGACCAAACACTTTTTGATGAGCTGGCAACAAAAGCAATTCAGGCACTTAGCTTTGAACTTCATACTTCGCCAAAACCTGGGCTTGTTGACAAAGACAATAGTGGTGCACACAACGATATGGATTTTTCAACTTTTCTTAGAAGTATTAACTCTCTTTATCCATACTTTAGAGAATGCGCGAAAATCGGTTTTTCAAAAACAGATGTCCTATGCAGAGTACGTAAAGCCGGCAGAAATGCAGAATATCAAATGTATCAAGCAACAGGCGGAGTAAACACCCATAAAGGAGCCATCTTCACTCTTGGGTTGAGCACTGCAGCAGTGGCAAGTCATTACTACACAAAACCAAAACTAAAAGACTTTACAAAAACGATTGCCAACTACACAAAAGGCATTTCATCTGAACTAAAAAACGAACTGACTCATGGTGCAATTGTCTACAAAAAATATGGGGTTAGAGGTGCCCGAGGAGAAGTCGAAGATGGCTTACCAAACGTCACAAAAGCCTATGAAATAATAAAAACGAGATTAGAAGACTCAGATGACACAAACGATGCATTTCTCTATACCCTTCTTTTTCTCATGTCCCAGGTTGATGATAGTAATATTCTCTACCGCCACAATGGCGAGGTATTAAAAAAGGTTCAAGATGATGCAAAAAGAGCATTAGAGATGGAAAAATCAAAGAGATTGGCATTTTTAACAAAACTAGACAAAACCTACTCAAAAAAAAGGATTAGCCCTGGAGGATCAGCTGATCTTCTCTCGGTGGTCTGTTTTTTTGTTCTAGTTTTGCACCCAAAGCTTCTCAAACAAAAATATGAAAAAAATAGATAGTGCTCCTTAAACAATATCAAAATCTATATAAAGAACCCCTCAATTATGGCCATAATTAAAAAGGATAAAGATAAAGAGTTCTCAACATAAAAGAATCAAAACAGCGCTTTTTTGTGGGATTTTTTTGTTTTTGTTCTGAAAAAAAAGAAAACAACAAAACTTGGTGAATAGTATGAAAGGAACTGTAAAATGGTACAACTATAGAAAAGGATATGGATTTCTTCAAGATGAAGAAGGAAACGACATCTTTGTCCACCACACTGCCATACCTGAAGGTACCAAACTTTATGAAAATGATGCCGTAGAATTTGACGTCGAAGACACGGAACGCGGACCAAACGCAAAAAACGTCAAAAAACTCTAAACGGAGCATATAACAATGTCTGTCCAAACTGGAGATACAATAAAAGTTGAATATACAGGAAAACTAGAAGATGGTACGATTTTTGACTCAAGTGACAACCATGATGAACCACTAACCTTTAAGGTTGGATCTGGTCAGCTCATTAAAGGCTTTGACCAGGGCGTCGTTGGAATGAAACTTGGTGAAGAAAAAACATTGACTATCCCTCCCGAACATGCCTACGGCGATTACAACTCCGAGCTCGTTCAACAGGTTCCGCGAAACTTGTTTCCCGAAGGAGCAGAACTTCACAAAGGTATGATGTTTCTTTGTGCAGTGCAGGACGGACGGCAGGTTCCTGCTAGGATTCAAGAGTATGATAACAGCAATGTCACTCTTGATTTTAATCCACCTCTTGCAGGAAAAACACTTATCTTTACCATCAAACTTTTAGAAATTGTCGAAGATCAAAAAACCGACAACGAGTAGTGCAAAAATTTTTTTTGCACTCATTCTTTTTTTGCACATCAATTATCAATTCTTAGTTGTAATCTTTTTGTTTGTCAGTAGTGGCAAGATCTCCTGTCCAGTATAACTTGTTTTTACCTTGGAAACATTTTCAGGGGTTCCTTTGGCAACAACGGTTCCTCCATCATCTCCGCCCTCAGGGCCTAAATCGATGATATAGTCTGAACATTTGACAACATCGAGATTATGTTCAATGACTACAACGGTGTTGCCCATATCGACTAATCGATTCAAGACACCGATGAGTTTTTTGACATCATGAAAATGAAGTCCTGTTGTTGGTTCATCTAATAGATAGAGTGTTGAGCCTGTACTTCGCTTTGAAAGTTCTCTTGTGAGTTTTATTCGTTGTGCTTCTCCACCAGAAAGTGTTGTGGAGCTCTGTCCAAGTTTTATGTAACCAAGTCCAACATCAACCAGTGTTTTGATTTTTCTTTTGATGAAAGGAACATTTTCAAACAAATCTAGTGCTTCTGAGACACTCATATCAAGCACTTCTGCAATGTTTTTTCCTTTGTAGCGTACTTCTAAAGTCTCCTGGTTGTAGCGTTTTCCTTTACATTCTTCACATTCAACATAGATGTCTGGTAGAAAATTCATCTCTATCTTGATGAGTCCGTCGCCTCGACATGCTTCGCAGCGTCCGCCTTTGACGTTGAAGCTGAATCTGCCTGGTTTGTACCCGCGTAGTTTTGCTTCTTTTGTTTTTGAAAAGAGTTTTCGTATCTCATCAAAGACTTTGGTGTAGGTTGCAGGATTGCTTCGTGGGGTTTTGCCAATTGGGCTTTGGTCGATAACAATGACTTTGTCGATTTTCCCATCGAGTTTAAGATCTGAAAAACTCCCCGGCCGTACTTTGCTGTTGTGCAGTTTTTTCATCATGGCTTTGTAGAGGATATCGTAGACAAACGTGCTTTTTCCACTGCCGCTAACACCGGTGACACAACACAAGGTTTCAAGGGGAACAGAGATATCGATGTTTTTTAAGTTATGTTCTTTGCATCCAAGAACGTGGGCATAGCCTTTTGCTTTTCTTCTTATGGTAGGTGTTGGTATGCAAAGCTCTCCACTAAGATATTTTCCAGTGAGTGATTTTTCACAGTCCATGATGGTTTCAGGTGTCCCGCTACAGACGATGTCTCCGCCGTACAGTCCTGCTCCAGGGCCCATATCCACAACATAATCTGCTGAGCGTATTGTTTCTTCATCGTGCTCTACAACGATGAGTGTGTTTCCTACATCTCTGAGTTGTTCTAGGGTTTCAAGAAGTCGTTTGTTGTCTCGTTGATGAAGTCCTATGCTTGGCTCATCAAGGATATAGAGTACACCCATAAGATTTGACCCTATTTGTGTGGCAAGTCGTATTCTCTGTGCTTCTCCACCAGAAAGTGTCCCTGCGCTTCTTGAAAGGTTAAGATATCCTAATCCTACATTGTGAAGAAATCCTAGTCTATCTTGGAGTTCTTTGAGGATGAGTCGTGCGATTTCTTCTTGTTTTGAGTTAAGACGTAAGGAATCAAAGAAATCGATAGAGTCGTTGATACAAAGATCAGTGACATCAATGATTGATTTTTCATTAATACGAACGGCGAGTACTTTTTCTTTTAATCGTTTTCCTTTGCATTGCGGGCAGGGGGATACGCGCATGAAGCGTTCAAGATCTCGGCGTCTTCCATCTGATTCTGTCTGATTGTACAGTCGTTCGGATTGTGGGATGAGTCCTTCCCATCGTGTCTGGCCACTCCAAACTGGTGATCCTCGTTTTGACTGTATTTTGTATGGTACTCTGTCTGAGGCTCCATACATGAGTACATTGTATTGTTTTTCGTTGAGGTCTTGTATTGGAGTCCATAAATCAAAGCCAAAGTGTTTGGCAAATGCTCCAATAAAATTGACTCTCCATCCATCACGATAGTTCTTGTAAAGTGCAATTGCTCCTTCTGCAATAGATTTTGTTTTGTCTGGGATGATAAGGTCTTCATCAAAATCCATCTTTATGCCCAGTCCGTGACATTGGTCGCATGCTCCAAAGGGACTGTTAAAACTAAACATACGTGGTTGGAGTTCTTCAAAAACAAGGCCACAGACGGGACATGCCATCTTTGAGCTAAGTAGTGTTTCTGAGTCATCTGCATTTAGAACTACAACTAGTCCTCCGCTTTTTTCAAGTGCAAGTTCGACTGCTTCTGTTAATCGAAATCGGGTTTCTTCGTTGAGGTCAGCAAGATCAACTCTGCCAACGACAACTTCGATATCGTGTTTTTTATACCGATCAAGGGTGATTTCATCATCTACTCGGTAGTGCGCTTTATCAACGCGCACTCGTGTGTATCCTTCGGAGTCTAGGTCTTTTAAAAGTTGTTCATAGGTCCCTTTTTTTTGCCGTATAATTGGTGAAAGGATGTTGACTACTCCTTTGTTTTCTTCGATGATTCGCTCAACGATGCGCTGTGGTGATTGTGGCTCTATTGGGACATTGTGTTCTGGGCAGTAGGCTGTTCCTACTCGTGCAAAAAGGAGTCTTAAGTAGTCATAGATCTCTGTAACAGTCCCAACAGTACTTCGTGGGTTTTTGCTTGTTGTTTTTTGTTCGATGCTGATTGCTGGTGAGAGTCCATCGATGCTGTCAACATCGGGTTTGTTCATAAGGCCAAGGAATTGTCTGGCATAAGAGGAGAGTGATTCGACATAGCGTCGTTGTCCTTCTGCATAGATGGTGTCAAAGGCAAGGGTGCTTTTCCCACTACCACTGAGCCCTGTGATGACGATGAGTTTGTCACGTGGCAGTACGACGTCGATGTCGCGTAGATTGTGTTCTCTTGCACCTTTGACAACAATGTCTTTCATTAATTGATCCTCCCAGAAGAACTGTAGGGGTAAGTTGTCTTTGAGCAGACTTTGCTACTTAAGGCTTTCCACCGGCATAGTAAAACTATGAAGGAAGTGGTTGTAGTGGGGGAAAGTTAAAAAAAACACCAAGTATCATTGTCTGCTGTTGAGGTATGCAGCAGCCAATCATTATTCGCTATGGCGAACTGGCATTGAAAAGCAATTATGTAAGGCGTCAGTTTATTCGCCGTCTTGTCCATAACATTGAAGCTGCCTTTATTATTAGAAAAAAGAGCTGTATGATTGATTCGCAGTGGGGAAGACTCTATCTGTATGCTGATGATTTTGAGTCTGCAAAAGCGATTCTAAAAAACATTATGGGGATTACTAGTTTTAGTCCGACGTTTCAAAGTTCTAGTGATCCTGAACAAATCATGGAAACATCACTTCATATTACTGAAGGGATTTTAAACAATACCACCAGTTTTGCAGTGAGGGCAACGCGTTCGGGAAATCATGAGTATTCAAGTCAGGATATTGCACAAAAACTTGGTGCTGCTCTGGTTGAAAAGTATAATGCGCCAGTGAATCTTACCAGCCCAGATGTTGAAATAGGTATTGAAATCCGAAACAACTCTGCCCATCATTTCTTTGAAAAGATTGCTGGCGTTGGTGGTCTTCCTCTTGGCACCCAGGGAATAGTGCTTTGTGAGATTTCAGATTCTTGCGATCTTCTTGCTGCTTGGTTTCTTGCAAGACGAGGGTGTATGCCTATTTTGCAGCTGAAAAATAAGCAGGTGTTTGAGCAGACGAAGTTGTTTGTGAATCGTTGGTTTTTAAATCCAGATCTTGTCATTGATGCTGATTTGTCTCTTGATGAACTAAATTCGAAATATATGCCGCAGGCACTTGTTGTTGGAATGCGTCTTTTTAAAAAAGATGCTCTTGAAAAAATCCAATCTATAAAACAAGACTCCTCTCTTCCGCTCTTGACGCCTCTAATTGGATTGACTGAAGAGGAGATCTCAAAAAATCTTGAAGCAATCGGGGTGTAAGAGGCTATGAATAACATCGTGTTTTTTGGGGCTGGCTCAATTGGCAGTCTTTTTGCTGCAAGGCTTGTTGCTCACTATCCTGAGTTAAATATTTCTCTTATCGCCAGAAAAGACCATGTCGATGCAATAAGTAAGAATGGACTACGAATTGTTGGAAAATCAGATATCACTGTCGATGTAGCAGCTTTTGATTCAATAAAAAATCTAGGCTCAAAGATAGATGTAATGTTTCTATGCGTGAAAAACTATCAGACCAAAGAGGCAATCTCTCAGTTTAAAAAATATCTTTCAGATGACTGTGTGATTGTGAGTCTTCAAAACGGGCTGTCTCATCTGGAGATTCTCAAGCAGAGTTTAAAAGACCAACAAATCATTGTTGGTGTGACGTCTCATGGTGCTCAAAAAAAGCAACCAGGGTTAATCGATCATACTGGAGTTGGCTTTACAGCAATTGGCAATCTGATAAACACTTCTAAGAAGAATCTTAGTTGGGTGTGCCAAGTATTGTCTAGAAGCGGTATTCAAACTTCTATTGAAGATTCTATTGAAGAAGTTCTCTGGAAAAAAGCAATCATTAATAGTTCTATTAATCCGATTACAGCTTTTCTTGAAGTAAAAAATGGTAATCTTCTTGAGAATCCTCTTTTGAAGAACTTGGTTTCTGCATTGTGCTTTGAAAGTACTACTCTTGCTCAATTGAAGGGTTTTGACATTGATTTTGATTTAGCTTTAAATAAAACTTTTGAAGTAATTTGTCAGACAAAACAAAATAAAAGTAGTATGCTTCAGTGTGTCGTTAACAAAAAAAGGACTGAGATTGAATCAATTAATGGTGTTTTTGTCTCTGTTGCAGAAAGTATGGGCAGTGAAGCGGCTCTTAATTCTCTATTTGTCAATCTCATCAAAGAAAAGACGAAAGATTTTAGCTAAAATTATGTACACGACCGTATCACAACTTTTAAATAAATATATTTATACAAATACTCTTATACAGGAGATTGGACACTATGCTTACTATTCGGGTTAAATCCTACATGCGCTCCAACAAAAAACTATTTACAACAATCATTGCCTGTCTTTTGATTGTAATCATTTTGAGTAGCGCAATATTAGTTATCCCCTTTGATTTTGGTCAAGATACAACAATAGTACCAAGCGATGACGAACCAGTTTTTGAGTATAACTCAAGTATTAGTCCCTATCTCAATCAGGGATTAAGTGTTGAGATTAATCGAATTAGGCACCGTGGAATCCTTGATGCTGTTTTTGCAAGAGGCGATTCTTGGAAGAATCCTCCAACATTTCATGTAGCAGTTGAGGTAGATGGTACTCTTTTTGATTATTATGAAGAGTATGGAGACACCGGGCTCTTTACAACCTGGGATACCTTTGGCCAAGAAATTAAAGTACCAATAGATGCTGAAGAAGAACAAAAGACCTCTCAGATTAAAATTACCTTTTATGAACACACTTCAAGCTTATTTGGCCTTAGAAATAGTGTTGAACAAAAAGACAGTTTGACACTTACCTACGATTATAGGACTGGAAGATGGAGTGGAGATGATTCATTTAAGGATTTTGATGGTTATGGACATTTTCGTGGGGAAAATTTTGAGTTATGGTTTGATTTAGTACAAAATGATTTTGACCATGACGGTATCCCATTTTGGACTGAAGTAAATATCTTAAAGACAAATCCCCAGGTTGATGATTCACATCTTGACCCAGATGGCGATGGCATACCAACATCTTGGGAATGGAGATGGGGATATGATCCAAACACCTGGGATGACCATGTTCACCTTGACCCAGATGTCGATGGCATTCAAAATATTGAGGAATATCAAGTTTCAAAATGGTTTTCAGACCCATTTTCTCAGGACATCTATATTGAAACCGATGGGATGGAATCTGGCGGTTTCTTTGATAAAGCTCATGTGTTCTGGGAAGAAAGTCAACAGATTTTAATGGAGAGATATGCAAGTCATAATATCAACTTCTATGTTGACGATGGATGGCCTGATGGACCTATCAATGGTGGCGGAGAATTGCTAGATCACGTTGATGACCTAGAACAGGAAACTGGAGCAATGCTTTCGTATTATGAGCATCATTTTGCCGACGAACGAAAAGGTATTTTTAGATATGTTGTTGTTGGTCATGATGCTGGATTCAATCATCCTTCTGTCTTCAATCGCTATGATACTATTGCAGTTGGAACAAAATTGTATCGTAAGCGTGTTATTACAATGTCGTTAACTGAGCGAACCGATAGGCAGATGCTTGCTGCAGGAATCATGCATGAGTTGGGACATTCGATGGGAATTGGCCCCTGGACAATTGAGGGATGTGACAATCTTAGCTTCAATTCATTATATTTCCCAAGTGCTGCAAAAACTGAATATGAGCAGATCTGGGGAAATTACAAAAGCGTGATGAATTACTATCATATCTACGATAAAGGCTTTGTTGATTATAGCGATGGTTCTGGTGGAGAAAACGACCAAAATGATTGGGAGTCTTTGTATCTTCCTACCTATCAGATCGAATCAAAAGTCTTTGAAGAGGTTTTCTTCCAGACTCCTGGCGATGATCGTTTTGTTGATGAATCATATAAATTTGACCTTGATGGTTGGAGTGAAGATGAAAACATCACTGCATCATCTCTAAGTATCAATCTGGATGATGACGCTCGTATTCCAGGCACTGATTTAGAGTTTAAAGTTCTTGTGAAAACCGATCAGAGCATTGCGGACCAAAATAGCAATCGTACAATCAGAATCTATGTACGTCCAGATTGCGGTACGACCTATAGCACTTGGTCTTTAAGCTATGATGGCTATATGGACCTTACTGGGTCGTTTCATACCTATGATACTGAAGCTGAAGCGCAAAAAGTCTTTGACGTGATTGGTTATTAAAGACTTTCTCTTTTTCTCTTTTTTTCTTGATTTGATAAATCCTTGTAAAAACAGCTAAATATTTGCCTTGGCATGTCAAATTCCATGCATATCTATGTGACTAGAAAAATCCCATCACAAGGAATCGAGCTGCTTAAAGAGGCAGGTTTTACTCTCACTATTAATTCTGAAGACCGCATTCCCTCTCTTGAGGAGTTAAAAGAGAATCTAAGCAAGTGTGATGGTCTTCTGTGTCTTCTTACTGATCCTATTACATCTGAGCTTATGGATGCTGCACCGAAATTGAAGGTGATTGCAAATTATGCTGTGGGATTTAACAACATTGCAGTTAATGAGGCAACAAAGCGCGGCATTCTTGTGTGTAATACTCCTGATGTGTTGACGCATACGACTGCTGAACATGCTTGGGCTCTTTTGTTTGCTGTTGCAAGACGTATTGTTGAAGCAGATACGTTTACTCGTAGTGGTAAGTTTCATGGGTGGGGTCCGCTAGTTATGATTGGTCATGATATCCATAAGAAGACGTTGGGTGTGGTTGGCTCTGGGCGTATTGGGTCTGCCTTTGCATTGAAGAGTCGTGGCTTTGAGATGGAGGTGCTGTATTATAATAGAACGCCAAATAAGGAGTTGGAATCTTTACTTGATGCAAAAAAAGTCTCTCTTGACGAGTTGTTGAAGCGAAGTGATTTTGTCAGCATTCATCTGCCATTAACCGATCAGACCAGACATCTTATTGGCAAGCGTGAATTGTCATTAATGAAGAAAAGTGCTATTTTGATTAATACTGCACGTGGTCAAATCGTTGATGAGGAAGCCTTAATTTCTGCTTTGAAAAACAACTCTATTGCTGGTGCGGGTCTTGATGTCTATGAACATGAACCAACTATTCCTGACTTGTTAAAGAGTCTTGATAATGTGGTGTTGCAGCCTCATAGTGGTAGTGCTACAATTGATACTCGTCAGAGGATGTCTGCAATGGCTGCTGAAAATATCATTGCAGCATTAAAAGGAAATCAGCCTCCAAATTGTGTGAACCCTGAAGTGTTTGAATAAAAAAAGAAAAAAGAGGGATGTTTTTGAGTTTTTTTACATCTCTGGTACAAAGCAGAAGTACCAGACATCTTTGTTTAAAACATCGATGTTTCCAAAACTGTCTTCTGCAATAATGGTCATCTCAAAGTTTCCAAGTGCAGGCCCTATCCATTTTCCTTCAAAAAGTCCAGTTTGTTCATTGTAGGTCATATCTCGTTCTTTGACCCCATTTGCATAAAGTGTCACAGTAAGTTCTGCTGGGTCGTCTTCATCGACTATTTCGACTTGGACGGGTCTGACGCGAAAGCCTCCAAATCCCATGGTTTCAGGTAGAAATCTTCCTTTGAGTTCAAAGAGTGCTATCCCTGAGAAGTGGAAGTATCCTTCTTGCGGATTGACCAGTGTTATTTCTGGTGGTTGATCTAAGGACTGTTGGGCAAGTGAGCCAATTGGCATTGCGAGTAGTACCAGACTTATAATACAGCTGAGTATCAATATTTTTTTCATTGCAAAAACCCCTTTTCTAAATTTCTATACTACTTCCTATTATATAAATGATGAGTTTAGGGGAATTTAAAATTGTTGTTAGATTATAAGGTAAAGACCCAGACTTCTTGTTCTTCTGGGAGTTCTTCTTTTTCTATATCCATTTCTACGCCGACGCGTACTTCTTCGCAGTCGCGCATCTCTAAGAATTCATCGACAGGAGCAATTGGTAGGCTGAGTCCTTCGAATTTGTAGTGCATGGGTACAATGATTCGTGGTTTGATGGTGTCTATGACGCTCCAGGCTGTTGCTGCATCAAGCGTATAGGTTCCACCTACGGGGATAAATAGGATGTCAACTTCTCCTATTTGTTCTAAAAGATCAGAGTCGATTTCATGGCCTAGGTCTCCGAGGTGACAGAATTTCATCCCATCGATTTCGATTTTGTAAATGATGTTGTCTCCTCGTTTTTCACCTTGGCATTCATCATGGTAAGAGGAAAAACCTTTGATGATGGCATCTCCAACGCTTCTTTTTCGTTCATCAGTAATTATTTTGCTGTTTGATTTTTCTACTGATTTGACGCTGTTGTGGTCGTAGTGGTCATGGCTGACGGTTATGACATCAGCAAGCACATTTGGTTTTTGTATGCCAATTGAACTTCCGTCATGTGGGTCGGTAACTATTGTGATTCCATTGGTTATCTCGAAACAGGCATGACCATGCCATCTGATTTGAAGCATTCTCTTCTCGCCTCCTCCCAAAAACAATAAGGCAGTAGTGCCCGTATGACAAATCTGCATAAAAGATTTTGCTAAAAAACCAAAAAGTTATGGTCGTAGTCGTCGAAACGAGATGAAGCAGACGCGGCCTTGGTCATCTATTCGTGCAAACACCATTTCTTTGTTAACTGAGTGTGCAAGTCGTATTGCTCTTCCTACGACATTCCATGCATTGCTATAGCCTTGTGGCACAGCTTGTACAAGGTATTGTGCATGCGTTTTTCCAGGCATATCGGTGTAGACTCTAAAGTGTGTTCCAAATTTAAATCCTGTTTTGATGATGAGTCCTTTTTCTTTAAGTGTTTCATAGACTTGTAGTCGAAGTAGTATATCAGATTGAACGTCTTGGACTGCTTTGAGGTAGTCTTCATAGTTTAATTTTTCTCCCACGAGGTTGTGAACGCTGAGGTGTTGGTTTTTTACTAAGTAGAGTGCTTCGACATGAGAGAGTTGTAAGCCTTTTGCAAATGGTTTTCCAATGAATTGGTTTTCAAAGAGAGCTTTGTGTGCTTTGTCATCAAAGATGATGATGCGGTTGTTAAGTATCATTCCTTCAAATGATTCTTCAATTGTTGAGTCGATACATCCTTGTGCTTGTAGCTCTAAAACATCATAGTAAGTGATGTCTCCTTCTTCATCAACAAGGGAAAACCAGAGAGGATTACCTTGGGTGACTGTTTTTTTGAGTACGCTATGTATCTGGTCGACTGAAAAATCTGATCGCTCTGCAATGGAGAGGACGTGAAATCTTGGTTCTTGTGCTTCTTTTTGACGTTGCGTATTGTATTCTACAAATGAGGTAGAAATATTTGAGTCGTGTTCTTGTACGATTGCATAGCCTCGTGATCGAAGGTCACTAAAAGAAAAAAAGAGCGTTTCAAAATCAACAATTTTTTTTGCGCAAAAAGAAAAGAAGTCTTCAAAACTGAGTTCACCAGAATCCTCAGTAAATATTCTAAGTTTTCCTTCACTTTGTAAAAATGATGCCTCAACAAAATTAAGCTTTAGCCTATTATTTGTTAATGAAGAACCGAAATGACTCTTGATGAAGAATCGTCCAACATCGCGGGATTTTTTTAAGAGCACTCCATCTTCTAAGAGTTGACCTACTGCAGGATCCATATTCTCAAGCAAAAGCAATACAACATTATTTAGTTTGCTCCTTAAGAAAAAAGAAAAAGCTCATCTAAAAAAAATTTAGATGAAGCAGTCTAGATTTAGTAGATAATCCAAGAAATCAGACAACAGTGGATGGTTTGACAAAAACCGCTGAAAAAATCCATTTGCTGTGTTTCGTGGGGTTGCAAGAGAGATCTGAATGTTGACGCGGTCTTGTGGATCAAAAGTGTTGACAACAAGAATTTCTCCATCAAACTCTGTGTTTTTATCTTCAGGCGCTTCAACTTCAATTGTGATTTCAACAGGCGAGTCATCCCAGGCCATTTGTCCTTCTTCTTGACTAAACGTCCAAGTCCCCCAGTCTGGATAGGAACTGATGCTCCAGCTAAGATCTGTTGAGGATTGTTCACCAACATTTTCAAGGCTAAATGAAGCAGTGGCAGTCTCACCAGGACTCAGTTCTCCAAAGTTGAGTGAGTTTGTATCGCAGCTAAGATCAGCAGAGGGAACGACTAATCCTTTGATACAAAAGTTTGCTGTGGAATCAAAACTTGTGAGATCCAACCATTGTCCAGAGCTATCAAGATAATAACTTTCTCCAGGATGTGCAATTGATTCAACATAGTATCCCCAGATATCTGAGCTGCAATCAAAGGCGTGTCCTCCATCTGAGAGTTGTACGTAGATATAAAAGTCATCCTCTTCATGTAAAGCAACAGGATTTTCAAGTATCTCTGTATGAAATCCTCTAAAATCTACTGCTCCTGTCTGTGACCAAAGCTCATCACCTAGCTCTCCATTTTCATAAGAATCATAGATTTTGACTTCAAAGTCTACATTTTCAGTGCAAGTAAAAAAACTAACTGCACAAAGAGCTTCATTGCCTTGAGCAATAAATGCGTTGAATGCTTCATTACTGAGGGTAAAATCATCTTGCCAGCCATGATAATCATGATAATAGACTCTACTGTATGGCATGGGTTCTACGTTTTGAAATGAAGCGGTCCATTCATAGCCATCAAAGACGTGACAACAATATTTATCATAATATGACATCCAAAAGTATCCGTTAAGACCCCACCCTGTACCCCAACTGTTTTTACATAGCCATGCTCCATCTGCTTCTGCAGGTGTCTCTAAGTTATCATCCCATCCTATGATGGCAACATTGTGATTTGGTAATTCATCACTGCTTGGTGGTTGATAGTGGATAAAGTCACCGGTGAGATAATCGGTGTCTGCTCTAAAGACGATGGTAATTGGCCCATGTTCCATTATTTTTGATTTGATAAGATCCATCTGTTCAAGGTTTTCTCCTATATCATAGACTTCGATATCGTTGACATAGAAGTAGTCATAGTTGGAGTTGTATTCTTCTGGTGGAATTGTATACCAGGGCAGATCTTGCTCACTTGCATCGTTTGCATACTCAGAATAGACTGCTGCTCCTCTTGAAAGATAGGCTGCTGCAATTCGACTTTGGGCGCCATTGTGGATTGGTAATCCTTGGCTGCCTAGTACATCAGCATTGTAGTAATCGTTAAATCCATTCCACCAGTCCATATGGTATTCTGCAAGGTTTGGCTCACCAGAGTATCCTGATTGGCTCCAGATATCATTGATGATGAGGTTTGATTCCATGCAAGCCAAGATTGCATGAACCCAACATGTCCCTCCACTTTGGGACTTAATTGATGTGACGTAATTGTTGCCTTCTACATTTCGCAAGTCAAATTGCGGCGGTGTTTCATAAGCTATTGGTTGTGGATAGTCAAATGGTTTGTATTCAGAAGTATCAAGTGGTCGTTCATATGTCCAATAGGCTGGTGTTTCATTTTTTACAGTTGTTTGAGTTTGTAGTGATTCTGAGATTCCAACAACACTGCTACTAATCGACATACATAGAAGAAAAGTAACAAGAAAAATGCTTAAGATAGATTTTTTTAGTGTATCTTTTTTCATAACAATCCCTAGGGTTTTAGTAGGGATTTATCGTTGTATAAGATATAATAGGGCTTTTGTGTAAAAGTAAAACATCATTCAATTTAAACCCTATTATTCTTGAGATTATTTGAAATAATCATCTATACTCTTGGGGGAACTTTCGATATTTTGGTCTTTATCTGGAGTTTGACTAAAGTTCACAGGTTGAGTATGCTCTATTGGTTGCTTCCGCCCAGAAGATTTTTGTTTATCTTTCATAAGTGAACCGATAACAAATCCCAATGCAAGCCCGACAATCCCAGTAAATGCCCCAAAGACGACAACATAAGAAATCATTTGTACCACCCCAAGAAATCCTGCTGTGTTGGTGGTTGCTGGAAGCTCTGGGATGCCTATATATCGTGAGGAACCTGAGGTACTGCAAGCATTTGAAAGTGAAAGTACTCCGGTAATCATATCGCTGTAGCGGAAATAGACCATTGCTGATTCAAATTCTGAAGCGTTTTTGAGGCCCATGCCATATTCATAGTAGCTCATTGCAAGAACCGGCTCTACTCCCAGGCTCCGAGATTCGACAATTCCAAGTGCAGAGGCTTCTTCGTATCGTTCAAGCCGTTCAGTGGTTGATCCTGAAACAAGTTCTATGGCAAGATTTCCTCTGGCAAGTGCGTCTAATGCCTCAAAGAGTGATGCTGCATAGTAGCCATCATCAAGATCGCTTTGTGCAGCAGTAAGAAGAGAGGATGCATCGGTAAGATATGTGGAAGATTCACCGATTTCATCTAAGATAAGCTGTGCATAGATGACTGCTTGCTGGGATTCTTCTACGTATCGAGTTGCAAGTGCTTCAAGGTCTTCATCATCAATAATTCCTGTATCATTGAAGCCATCTGAGATGTTGAGCCACCAACCAACACTTTGGGTTCTTTGCATAGCGTAAGCAACGTTGTAGAGTGCTGAAAGCCAGTCTCCAGAATTTGTTGCAGATACTGCATCCGAAAGATAGGTGTTTACTTCTGAAGCTCGTTTTTGTGCTGCACCAATACACTGTAATGAAACCATGCCTTGCACCGTAGCTCCCTTTGCTATTTCATCTTGTGCTTCGTATGATTCCGTTGCGGTGTCAATGAGATCCTCGATGTAGGTGACATCTTGGTCGTTTTCAAAAAATTCGCAGGCATATGAGACGAAATTTGAGTTTATTAAGCATTGAAACGATTTGCTGGTACTTGAATAATAAAATCCTTCATCAAACCAGCTCTCAGATTCAGTGAGGCTTTCTTCTGCCCCCTGAAGTAAGTCTTCAACTTGATTATCATAGTAATAGGGGAAGACATTTGGAATGCTAGTGTTTTCATTGACGCTACTAGCATTTTCAAAAGCACTTGTTGCATTAGCTAAAAGTCCTTGTGCAAGAGGCATCATCACCTCTTTATATTGATTTGAGAAAACCGATCCATTGACTTCTCCAAAGTCGAACCGATGGCCTGTATAGTATTCCAACGCATCATTGACATCAGAGACTTCGGCAACATCGATTTGATAGTTATCCCATGCATAGTCACTGACATTTCGTGTAACTGTTTTTGTGGTTATCTCAGACCACCAGCCATCTCCTGTTTTTTCTGTAACGACCTCATTGTAGAGCATCTGTCCTTGAGGGATTAGAACTCTGTTGGCATCAACACTTGCAGCGGCATCGATTTTGTAGGGGATTCCACCGATTGGGCCGATACTGCCATCCGGGTTTATCATTCCTGTCATCACAGTATCTTCTGCCATTGTCCAGTTCATGAGCAGTGCGACAAGTCCGGTTGTCATGATGGCTCCAGCAGAAGGGCCTCCTATGACTGGTGCTTCGGTGCGTATAACAAAGAAGTAATCATAGCTATCTGGGTTGACTCCGCAGCTTTGATTTTGCCTAACAAATGCACTTGCTACATCAACAGCAAGTCTTGCAGATCCTTGCATGTCAAGTTGCGCTAAGGGAACGGTATCAACAAAGACTCGACCGCTTCCACCATCTTGTATGGTTATGGTAATGGTTGAAATAACGCCTGTGTATCCTGCGCTTGTCTGAGCAACCGCAGGTGCATAAACAGTTACATTTCGATAGGCGAGTTCAACGTTGCCTGATTCTATTGCCCCCGGTACAGCAGCTCCTAGTACTTGGATGGTACTTGGAGTAAACACTAAAACACAAATCATCATACAAGCAGTCATCTTCTTTATCATTTTTTTTGCCTCCAAGAACAAAATGACATGGAAGTCTCCTTAAAAAATATTTCAGTTCAAATCAAAAATGATTAAATATGAAGATTTTTCCATCAAAAAACAATATTTATAATATACTTTAATATAATTAAAAAATAAATAAAATTTTTCAGGAAAAATAAAAAATCAAGAAAATACAAAAAGGAGAAGTCAAATAAGACAGCAGCCCTATTTCTAAAATAAAATTATGAAAATTCTGCTCATCTATACTCCTCCACACCTTAGTGAAAAAACCCGTCAGAATCAGGGTTTATCTCCTCCTTTAGGCATTTTAAGTCTTGCAACTCTTCTTTTACAAAAAAACCATGAGGTCGTTGTAAAAGACTACAGCACTGAACCTTTTGATCTCACTGAACTTGGCAGTCTTCTCAAACACATTGAGGTTGTTGGACTCACAGCCCTTACCTATAATTTGGAGTCAGTAAAAACAATTATAGAATTTATCAAAAAAAGAAATTGCTCAATTACTACAATTATTGGCGGTCCTCATCCTACGATGTACCCTAAAAAAAGTCTTGTTGATACTAAAGCAGATTTCAGTGTGATTGGCGATGCTGAAAGTAGTTTTCCAAGTTTAATTGAGGCTTTGGAAAAAAACCTTGATACAAGCAAAATTATCGGAGTATGCTCAGAAAAAAACAAGACTGATGATCAAATTTTTCCAAGTGTTTTAGAAGATATTGACACTGCGCCGATTCCAAAAAGAAGTCTGATCAAGCATCTGGTGTATGGAAGAAATTATAATCCAAAAATTAAGGCTGGAGAGTTTACAAGCATCACAACAAGTAGGGGTTGTCCATATAATTGTAGGTTTTGCAGCAGAAAGGCTCTTGCCTCGGGAAGATTTCGTAGCATGAGTGTTGGTCGCATAATGGAAGAACTTGAAGATATCAAAGCCCAAGGATTTAGATACGTTGCATTTACTGATGATTGTATGCTTGCAAATAAAAAGCATGCGATACAGTTGTTTAAAGAAATTATTAGAAAAAATCTCGATTTGAAATTTTATATTACTAATGCTCGGGTGGATGATGCTGACTATGAGCTTTTTGTATTAATGAAAAAAGCAGGTGTGCGCTATATCCAGTTTGGTCTTGAAAGTGCAAATCAAGATACTCTTAGCTTTTATAAGAAATCTATTACGGTCTCAGATATAGTTCATGCAGTGAATCTGAGCAATTCTATTGGGTTTATTACAACAGGAAGCTTTATTTTGGGTGCACCAAATGAATCAATTAAGCATCTAAAAAAAACCATTCGTCTTGCAAAACGTCTTCCTCTTGAATCTGCAAGTTTTAATCCGTTAAAGTATGTTGCAGGCTCTCAACTGTGGTCTGAAGCAGTTAAGCAAGGAAAAATTAAGGATTCTGAATATATCGTGTATGCTGATAAGAACAGCGGTCTTGGCAATTTTTCGCAAAAAGAGTTGTTTTTTTGGTGTAGTAAAGCAGAGATACTCTTTTATCTTAGGCCAAAGTTTTTTTATTTCTTACTAAGAAGTGCTCTTGGTAAAAAAAACGGCAGTTTTGTTCATGCCTATCTTTTTTTTGCAGCAAATCAGCTTCGATTAAAAATTCTTGGAAAATAAAAAAAATGTGTTATCCCCAATTGTTTTAAAGCCATGTCTCATTGACAAAACTAGCTATGAATCAATTCATCAATCCAGTCTTTTTAAGTCGACTGGCAAAAAGCTATCTCTTTGATATAAACCGTCTTGCATTGATGAATCCTGAGGAGTTGAAAAGCTATCAAGACAAACAATTGAGAAAAAAAGTTGATCATGCCTACAAAAATGTGGTGATGTATCATGACCTCTACAAAAAGGCAGGAGTGCATCCAAGTGATATTTCTTCAACAAAAGATTTACACAAACTTCCCATGATCAGTAAGCATGACATCGCTGCTTATTATCCTGATGGGATTATTCCAAAAAACGCAAACAAGGATCAGCTAGTCCATGTGAGCACGAGTGGAACAACCGGTAAATCTCTTCAGATGTATGTTGATATGACTGATATTGCCTTTGGTCTTTTTGCCTATATTCGTAAGTTGAGGCAATGGAATATCAGTATGAGAAAAAACCGTCTGTCTATTATTGCTGATTTTGCTCCACATACTGTTGAGACTGGCTATATTAATAAGGGTCTTTCACCTCAGTTGAATCTTCAGACGTTTTTTAAAAACATTCAGTGGCTCAACACCAATGATCCTCCTGAAAAAATTATCAAGCAGCTCAACGATTTTCAGCCCGATTTTGTTGGTGGCTATTATGGAATGCTTGGCCACTTGGCACTTTTAAAGCTTCAGGGAGAAGCGCCTAATCTTAATCCTTCTTGGATTGCATCAACGGGCACTACTCTTGATCCAACGATGAAGCGTTTTTTAGAGGAAACTTTTGATGCTTCGGTCTTTGAGTCGTATGGGAGTACGGAGACGGGTGCTTTGGGTTTTACTTGTCCAAAAAATCATTTTCATCTGTTTAGCGATCTTGTAGTCGCTGAGTTTTTTAGAGATGGGATTCCTGCAGATAATAGGGTTCCAGCAAATCTTGTGGTGACAAAGCTGTATGGTGGTGGAACACCAATTATCCGCTATTCTCATATCAACGATATTGTTGACCCGATATTTGATGAGGTCTGTTCTTGTGGGCTTCCTGGACAACTTGTCGGCAAAGTCTGGGGCAGAGATGATCTTAGCCTGCTTCTTCCAAATAATCGTGCTGCTCTTCCTAGTGTTTTTTCTGAGATTTTTAGTAAAGTTCTCTCAGTGAAACATACTCGTAAGTTGCTTGTGAGCAAAATCATTCAAAAGGACCTTCATAATGTAGAGATCCAGATTTGTGAAAATAAGGAGGTATCTGAGAAGTATGCTCCAACTATGCAGGAGCTTGCTGAGTTTTTAAGACAAGAGTTTTCTAAGCGTTTTGGACAGGATGTTGAAGTGATAGTATCAGTTGTCTCAAAACTTGCTCCTGGTAGTTCTTCTCGTGTTGAATCTATGGTTGACCGGCAGAATTACAAGATAAGCTCTTATATTTGAAGTTATTATATATTGTCAACCGAAATCCTTTTAAGGATTGAAGGCATAGTTAATAACATACGTTAATTGAGGGAAGCCTTATGAAAATATCATTGTGTAGCGAAGGAACATGCAACCCAAACAAATGCCCAGAGATTGAAATCTCAGAAAACAAAGTCGTCATCGGAGAGAAGGATAACTACTGTGTTATGAAAAAATCAGAGTTTAACCTTCTTAAAAAGAAGATCCTTAGCGGCGAATTATAATCTTTTGAAGGAAAATCAGCAAATCCTTCCTTTTTTTCATTTTTTTAATACACTAATATAATAAAGGTATTGTTTTCTTCTACAAGCTCTAGTGTAAGAGTGTATTTTCCTGGGTTTGTCATCAGCACTCCTTGTTGGGAGCTTTGTGGAAGAGTCAAGAAATCTTGTATCTCTCCTTTTTTAAAATTGATGTTTTCAGTGAGCCAAAGATTCTTTGGCGATTTATCTTGTATCTGGTAGGAGAGAAGCGATCCTTCAAAATTATACCTTGTATCTGTGAGATTGGAATTGGGTAGGCATCCTAAGCTAAAGTATCGTGTTTTTGAAGGGAGAAACAGTTCTATGCTTCTTGTTGAGCCTCTCTTTGCGTTTGGATCATTGAGGTTTCGTGCTGAGCCATGCTCAAGAAGAGTTGTTGAAGCGGAGATGATTTTATTTGATTCAGCTTCAAGGGTTGTTTGTGCATTTGTCGTCTCAAAGTGTTGCATTCCTATGAAGACAAGCGAAAAAATCGCTGCGAGTATGACTAAGCTTATGAGCAGTCGCAGTACTATTGTTTCTGCATTGGCGTTAGAAGATAGCGTTTTTTCCAAGTTTTTCATAACAAAAATAATTTTTATATTGTATGTTTATAATTATTTCCCCAGATTCAATCTTGGAAAAAACAAAAAAATATCAGAAAAATAAAATAAAATTTTGCTATTATAATGAATCTATATGAAAAATAAATATCTTTAAAAGACATTTTGCTATAACAATACAACACAAAGCTACAGGACAAAAAGATATGACAGCTCAAGAATGCCCCTATCAGATACTAAACGACGATCAAGTAAAAAAACTAATAATCAACTGTAAAGACTGTAGCTATGCAATAAGCAGCATTCATGATGCCCACTGCAGGAAAAACATCCTCAACCTTTTAAAAGACAATCAAAACATAACAAGCCTATCGCTTAATCATTCATTGGTAAAAATCTATCAAGCAAAACATCTGCAGACCCTAAAAGACCTCTCCGACCTACAAAACAAACTCAGTATGCACACGTCTTTGACAACACCAAAACAAGACAAAATCTGCAACCAATGCAGTCAAAAGATTAAAAAAAACTATGAGAACATAATCAAAGACTCAAAGACCCATCCAATTAAAGCCCTTGCACAGCTCAACCAATCGATTCAATTAATCGGCCAAGATAAACAAAGTGATTGTATAGAGTGTATTCAAAATATTACGCAATTAATCCACTACATAAACAGTCAAACCCCTCTGTATCAACATCTAAAAAACAAAACAACTGACGAGCAGATCATCGAGTCAATTGAATCATACATCCGCCCCTCATTTATCGACAGCTATATTCAAAGAAAACCTCCAAAAAACAGTATTTTTCTCACGTCCTATGAAATCGTAAAAGAAAACAGAAGACCAATGAAGATTAGCCTCTACAGCTTTACAGATAGGCCAGAAAAACTCTATTTTGTTGTTCCATCAGAATATGATATTCCAAAAAAAGAGTTGGCCTTGCTTGACCATCTGCAAAATCAGCTCTCAAATCATCATCCTGATGATACAAACTTTCTTGATGCGAAAAATGCACAGGAGTATTTCAAACAATTTGCAACAAAAAAGCTACTCGACCATCTAAAAGAAACAAAACAAAAACTCTCTTCACAGCGAATTGAGTATCTCACGGATATCTTTGCTCGATACACTGCAGGTTTTGGCATTCTTGAAGATCTGCTTCTTGATGAAAAGATCCAAGATATCTATATCAACGCTCCTGTTGAAAAAAATCCACTTCATCTTGTTGTCGATGGCGAGGAGTATACAACAAACATCTTTCTTTCAACAAAAGATATTGATTCACTATCTAGCCGGCTTCGTAGTCTTAGCGGCCGTGCTTTTAGTCAGGCTAATCCTGTTCTTGATATGGATATTGCGCACTACAACACTCGTGTTGCAGCAATCTCAAAGCCTCTTACACCAAAAGGTGTTGCTCTTGCATTAAGAAGACATAGAAACAGGCCGTGGACTCTTACACAGTTTATCGCAAACAACATGATTTCAGCAGAGGCTGCAGGCCTTCTTAGCTTTCTTGTTGATGGGCAGGCAAGTCTTCTCATCTCTGGGAGTAGAGGTGCTGGTAAGACGTCGCTTCTCTCCAGTTTGATTCTTGAAATTCCTCAAAGATATCGAATATTGACACTTGAAGATACAGCTGAACTACCCATTGAAGCATTGCAAAATCAAGGCTTTAAGATTCAAAGTCTCATTACAAAAAGTATTGCCTCTCAAAATATTTCTTCTGAGGTCGACCCGACTGATGCGCTGAGAACTGCTCTTCGTCTGGGCGAGTCTGTATTGATTTTAGGTGAGGTACGTGGAGTTGAAGCAAAAGTTCTTTTTGAAGCAATGAGAATTGGTGCTGCTGGAAATCTAATCATGGGCACAATTCATGGGAGTACGACCCGAGATGTCTATGAGAGGGTTGTCTATGATATTGGTGTCCCCGCAACAAGTTTTAAAGCAGTTGATGCGGTCGCAATTGCAGCTCCGATTCGAGTGGAAGGAGGAATTAGTAAAAAAAGACGGCTTACTCAGATTAGTGAGATTTCTAAAACAAGTTGGGCAAACAATCCTTGCCCCGATGACATCTTCAAAGATCTTATGGTCTATACAACAAGTAATGACACTCTTTGTAAAACAAAGAACCTAAAAAGCAATTCTTCTGAGATAATCGAAAAAATTGCACAGAAATGGGGGATATCCTATGAACGGGCGCTTCAAAATATTGCTCTTCGATCAAATATTAAAAAAACAATCGTTGCAAAAGCAAAACAGTTAGAAGCACCTGAACTTCTTGAAGCAGAGACGACAATTCATTCAAACAATGCGTTTTGGATGCTTATTGAAGAGATGAATCAGAAAAAGTCTATAGCTGATTATAGTCTTGTCTATTTGAAATGGAAAGATTGGTTCAATGATTATATTAAAGGAGTACTATGAGAAAAGATCATTGGATTGAAAAAGCTTCGTTTTTTGCACAACGACATTTTGGTTTTTTACTTAAAAATACTCAAAAAAATAAACAAAAAATTGGTAAGATTTTTTCAAAAGAGTTTGAGCAGACTCTTCAGTTCACTGGCCTGAAAATCTCTTCTGCTCAGTTGCTTCTTTTAGCCTATGCTGCTGCTTTTATCTGCATGTTAGCTCTTCTACTACTTGATGTGGCAATTGTTGCAATCCATATCCTTGCCCAGACAACACCAGATGTGTTGTTGTTTCTTTTGATGGCGCTTAGTTTTTTTATCGTACCGTTTCTTGTGATGAATCTACTCATCAATTATCCTAAAAATTATGCAGCACAACTCAAAATACACAGTCTTGGCGATATTCCTGAGATTGTAAGCTATCTTGTGATGTATCTAAAAATCAGTCCGAATCTTGAACACAGTATTCAGTTTACTACAGCTCATAGCTCTAGTGCTCTTGCAAAAAACATGAGAAAGATGCTGTGGGATATGCAGATTAGAGTGTATCATGGAATTGATGATGCTCTTGTTTGTTTTGCAAAGAAGTGGGGCAGATATAGTGATTCTTTCAAACGCTCGCTTCATCTGATTCGAAGTAGTGTGCATATTAAAAATTCTGCAGACAGGACTCTGACTTTGGATAGATCGCTTGATATTGCTCTTGATGGAACGCGTGATCTGATGAACAGTTTTGTAAAAAAGCTTCATCAGCCAGCTATGATCATCTATACAATTGGTGTGATGATGCCTCTAAGTCTTGTTGCAATGCTTCCTGCAGTGACGTTGATTGGAGTCTCTATTAGTATTTTTCATATTTTTATTATCTATGATATCATCTTACCATTGCTTCTGTATGTCTATATTGTGAGGATTCTTCAGAATCGTGCCGCAACCTTTAATCCCCCTGCGATTTCAAAGAATCATCCTCTCTTAAAAGCTCAAAATAAGAAAAAAACAGGAGCTATTGCATGTGTACTTGCCTTTTGTATCTGTCTTCCTGCACTTCTTATCTATCTTTTTCCAGCAGTGATTTTTTCATCTATTTTGTTTGCATCTGTAGTAAAAATCAACTCTTATCTTCCAACCAGTCTCTTTTTTATTTGGGCTTTTGCTGTTGCAATCTGTTATTATTGTCTTTCTTTTTATAGCCCACATAAAAAGATTAGAGATGAAGTCAAAAAAATTGAATCAGAATTTGGCGATGCTCTCTATGTCTTGGGAAAACGAATCGGTGAAAGCAAGAGTCCTGAAGAAAGTTTTTTGTATGCTGCAGAGACAATGGAGGGCTCAACTATTGCCACTGTTTTTGAGAAGACAAGTTATAATCTTGCTGCGATGCATACGACGTTAAAAGAAGCATTATTTGACAAAAGATTTGGGTCTCTTAATCATGTGTACAGTGAGCGTATTGCTGCAATCATGATGCTTTTTGTTGATGGTATTTCTAAAAGTCAGCAGGCAGTCAGCAGTAGTATTACAAGGATTGCTGATCATCTAAAAGACTTACAAGAAGTCGAACGAAGAATTATTGATACTCTCTATCAGCTCACAAGTACTCTTAAAAGTACGATCATGATTTTTGCACCGTTGATTGCTGGAGTCACTCTTGCAATTAATAAGCTGATTACGACGCTTCTTGGTGAGCTTAACACCCCAAGTTCTCAGGCTAGTATCTCCGGCATTCCTCTTGCTCTTAGTTCTGAGAATACTTTTAGCATCAACAATATCTCTGCTGATGCTTTTGTATTAGTTGTTGGTATCTACCTATTGCAGCTAATTTTGATTATTGCTCGTTTTACAAATGGTATTGAAGAAGGCGACGACAAGGCTTCTTATATGTATAATCTTGGGCTTATCACACCAATTAGCATCTTCATTTTTACTCTGACAATTGTGCTATCAACATTTTTGTTTGGACAGCTCTTCTAATTAAAATCTAAAAAATTATTATGTGGATGTTTCGTTTTTTCAATCACGATTTAGAAAATAGTAATCATGTATTTTTAAATACGCAGCTATATTAATTCTCACCTATTATCAATTCTTATGAACTCGGCTTTAGAGAAAAATAAAGATAATGCCATTGCATTTTATAAGATGGCTTATGAGGGAAATCCAAGAAAAGCAGTTGAGTTGTATGCAGGAGATAACTATATTCAGCATAATCCTTTGGTTGGAGATGGCATCAAACCATTTATAGCGTATTTTGAGAGGATGGCAAAGGAGTTTTCAAATAAAAGTATTGAGTTTGTGCGCGCTGTTGCACAAGATGATTTGGTTGCTCTTCATACCCATCAGATCTGGCCTGGTGGAGAAGAATATGTGACTATGGATTTTTTCCGATTTGATGAAGGCGGAAAAATTGTTGAGCATTGGGATGCCATTCAAGAGATTCCAGAAAACTCAGAAAACAGCAATACGATGTTCTAATAAACATGTTGATGTGCAAAAGAAAAGATATGTTCTCAATTAAAAAAATTGTGATATCAAGCAGGTTGAGGATGATTTTGTGTTTTTGGCAAATATTGAAGTTTTGAACGCAGTATTAGGTTGATTGTATCGTGATTTGATATCCTTTTTTCTTGTTTTTTGTAGTTTCTTTGACTTGAAAATCAATGGTATCGTCAACAGCAGGAATCATTGCTTTCAACAACTGAATGGTAATCGGTGTTTCGAGTTTATCTGCCACATCTAATAGATTTGCAGCATCATCATAAGGATCATTCTGCGTAAAAATAAACAGTGTTGATTCCTTCTTTGTTAATTTTTTAAATTCATAGGGTATGTGTTGGGTGTTAAGAAAAAACGAATAAATTTGAGCAACTGAGACTGCATTTTTCTCTTCAATGCTAAAACTTTGCATGACATTAGAAGCTATTTTCTTCCCTATTTGCTCAATATATTTTGACACGACGAGGTTGACTAGTTCCCACGCACTTTTTCTAATAAACAATTTTCCGATAAGAGAATTTGTTAATTTTTCAAATGCTTTAGAAAATGCAGTCATCAAACCCAAAGTCTGCAAGCCATTCATTTTTGCTAATTGCTCATGTTTATAATGATGCGGTAAATTAAAAAGTGCTAAATCTGCATCAGTATCATCATCAACATCATACTCTCTCCATTTTTTTGGAATGCGAACGTTTTGATAAAATTCTTCAACATTTTCTTCTGATGGTGTTTTTGTTCCTTGTTCAATATCTTTAACTATCTTAATTAATTCTGCATTTATTGGAGTTGATATGCCTAACTCCCTAGCTTTTTGTTCAACATATCCATTGATGTAATCAATCTCGGTTTTTCTGCCTTTTTCTACATCTTGCCACATCGATGATTTAATGCCTTTATGTTGGTCTCCAGCCAATTTCATGATGGCGACTGCACGTTTATAATCATCAAAATCATTGATGCAAAATAATCCCATATCCAAAACGTCTTCAAACTTTTCTAGACGTATCCCTGCATCTTTGGCAACTCTCACAAGTTCCTCAGAGAGCCCCACCATTATTGGTATCATTTTTTTATTTGAAATCAGTTTTTTGACATCCGCAGCAAAGCAGACTCCAATGGTTGCAATGCAACAATTAATCAACAATTTTGGCCACAGATGCCCAAAGATATTATCAGTGATGACGGTTTCTGATACCTGCTCAAGCATAGTTTTGATTTCTTGTAATTGAGAATCAATCGTCCCATCCAATCGCCCGATGATGAATTGTCCATTGGATGTTTGACTGAGATGACCTGGGCCAAGATTGGATGCACCCCAACCAACAACACATCCAATGGTGTGTTGTTCACCGATTTTTTTGCTAATCATCTCTTCATTTATCCCGTTTTGAAGCGATACCACGACTGATGATTTTTTCATATGGTCTTGGATGGTGTTTAAGGCATCCAAGGTGTGAAGACTTTTTACAGATAACAAGAAGATATCATAGCTTTCATTAAGCACGCTAACCGCAGGTAGTTTGACGGTTTTTTTTCCTCGTACACCTTCAATTGTCAAGCCATTTTCATTAATATGTTCAACGTGTTTTTTGTCAGTATCATACAAGGTAACGTCATATGAAGCATCTTTAAGATAGGCAGCGGTGATCCCACCAATTCCCCCGCCTCCAACTACTGCAATTTTTTTTGTTTTATCTGGAGTCATCATATCATAATTCACATCTTAAGAGAAGTTATATATGTTCTGCCCAAATAATCTTGAATAATTAAGGGAGTTATGTGAGATTTTATTGGTTAAAAGCACCAACTGTTAAGCAAAGAGATGATTCAAATTTGATAGATTTTTGGGATTCTTTTTTAATCATTTCTTTAATTCGAATGAAAGACTATCTATTAGTTTGCCCAAAGATGAGTAAAGATTCCCAAAAAAGTAGTGACTTCAACTTTGATAGTATTTTTATGTTTGATTCTATTGAAACTTTTCATTTATTTGTAGATATTTTACGAGAAATTTTAAAATTTTTGATAGTAAATATTTTATATTGTGTTTAACTTATAGATTTAGTTTTATCAGGGGGATTCCAATGAATAAAAAGGTAATCATACTATCCTTAACAGCACTATTTTTTGCAAACGCAATTATAGGTTCAGCAACTTTTGAACTGAAAAATGAAACGAATTTTTTTGATGATGGTAATGAATCATTTGATTGGGTTGAAGTGATTGATCAAGAACAAACAGTTTGTGATGGATATTATCTATTAATTGGCAGTAATCCATATCTTCAATCCTTTAAACCATCAATGACACCACTCTGTAGAGTAGATTTGGATTTGCGATGTCGATTTAGTGAAGGTGGAAGTCTTCATTTCTCGATTAGAGAACAGTATGATGGGGAAGATTTGGTTTCGGAGACAATAAGTTTTCTTCCTTCTGAAGGAGGGTGGTTTTCTTTTGATTTTGATGATTTTGAAGTAGTACCAGAGCAGACATATTATATCGTTGTTTCAGCAGATATTGCATATGAATATGGCTGGTGTAAAAATAGTAATAATCCTTATGATCGTGGGGCATTGACATATTATTATGGTGAAGAGGATCCTGAGACAGATATGCTTTTTATTACCTATTCAAGGATTGAGAATAATCCTCCAGAAACCCCGGTGAGACCTTCGGGCTTAGATTCTGGTCAGCCAGGGAATTTATACACATATTCAACATCAACAAGTGATAATGATAGTCAAGATATCTATTATCTGTGGGATTGGGGTGATGGTACCAACAGTGGTTGGTTAGGACCTTATCTAGATGATGAGGTTTGCGAACAGACTAAGTCGTGGTCAAGTAAAGGAACTTATGAAGTGAAGGTGAAAGCAAGAGATGAGTGGGGTAGTGAAAGTGAATGGAGTGATCCGTTGCCAGTCACAATGCCCAGACAATCTCTGGATATCTCAAATATTTTTTTCGAATGGGGTTTGAAAAGTCCTCGACTCATGAGGTTTCTTGGAAGATTACAGTCTTTTTTTGATTTTGAAAAATCTGTTGATTCAGAGGTCGAATATTGGGGTTTGCTTGTTGCTGTTGGTGAGTATTTGAATCATCCTGAACAGGATAGACCTTCGATGTTAGTTGAGGTCGATCATCTGTATCAGACTTTGCTTGAGAAACAGAATTGGGATGCTGGTCATATTAGAAAGTTGACTGGCTCTGATGCTACTTTGTTTAATATTATTGAGGGGTTTCGTTGGTTGAATCAGATGGAGAATGAAAATGATATTTGTCTTGTATATATAACCACTCATGGTGGTTATCTTGATAATGATTATCCTCCGTTTGATGAAAGCGATGGTAAAGATGAGATTTTAACCCCGTATGAGGGTTTTGATGACCCGTCTAATTTTTTATGGGATGATGAGCTTAATTTTTTCTTTTCTTTGATGGATTCTGAGGGGCTTTGTTTTATTGTTGATAGTTGTTATAGTGGTGGTTTTAATGATGAAGATAAAGAGATAGTCAAACCGTTGTCTTGTAGCAGAACGGAGTTGTGGGCGAGTGACTTTCTTGAAGTTCTTAATCAAGATATGGGACGTGTTATTCTGATGTCATCTCAGGAGGATCAGGTTTCATATGGATCGCATTTCTCATATTATGTTGCAGAGGGTTTTGGCGGTGCAGCAGATGAAAATGATGATTCTTTTGTTTCTGCAGAGGAGGCTTTTGAGTATGCTGAACCTTATATTGTTGATATTGGTTTGCAGAATCCGACAGTTGTTGACACCTATGATGGTTTTTTACAGTTAATAGCGTTATAATAATTGGGAATAAATACCCCAATTTTTTTACCCTTTTTTACCAGTAAATATGTTATATTTCTAATTATATTATTTTTAATTTTCAATTGTTAAAAAAATATCTTAAATATGAATTAAATGAATATATTTATCAATAAATTAGGAAAAATTATTTAAACCTGAAATGATTTTATATAATTGTTTGGAGGAATAATATGAAAAGAAAAATCATAGCTGTATTAATTATGATGCTGTTGATTTGTATTTCTTTCTCAATTGGTGTTTCAGCAGGATCTGAAGAAGACCCTGAAATTATTGATGAGGAGGATACAGATGTATTTAATTATCTGGACATAGAAAAAGCATGGTTCTACGAAAATGAAAGTGAACCAGATTATCTTTTCACAGCCTTGAAGATAAAAGAGATAAATCCTCTTCATCTCAAACAGCATTTGACAATACATTGGGAGTATAATGACATTTCCTGCGCATCGTCAATGATTATTGGTTATGGTAAGCCATGGTATATGTTTAGTGCTGGTTATGGCCATGGTTGGTGGTTCCAGGAACACTACCAGCAAATAGAAGGCGAGTATGACTTGGAAAACGGCGTGATAATCTGTAAAATCCCAAAAAGCATTATCCATAACCCACAAGAAGGAGATGTGTTGGAGAATACCTATGCGCTAACATTTCAAAGATTTGGTTTTGTTGGCAGAATGGGATTTGATAGACCATTGATAAGAACAATTCTCTATTTGGTATCTGGAAAGAATGTGGTTGATTATGCACCGGAATCAATAGATTATGGCAGAGATTACGTGATTCAATACTAAGTAAAAATGTGTGGTCAATTAGAAATTCGTTTTACCGGTAAAAAGATGCAGGGGAAGGGATTTGAACCCTCGAACTCCTTCGAGACAGGATGTCTCATCAAAACGAACCTTTTTTCAGACAAACATGTGGTGATCTTAAGTCCTGCGCCGTTGGCCAGGCTTGGCTACCCCTGCATGTGAAGAGTTGTTTTTTTGATAAGAGAGTGCGGACGCCGGGAATCGAACCCGGGCAGAGGGCTTGGAAGGCCCTAATCATAGCCTCTAGATCACATCCGCCTAATCAGGTCAACTGGTATCCAACCTCTCCATTATAATATTTATGCTGGCAAGCATCTGTTTATGGCACCGAACCTTAGGGATTTATAAGAGTGTTTCTTGTTTATTTTTTGTTATAGAATGTGTGCTTGTGCTTCTCCAGATTCAGTTTCAAAAGATCAGATTCTTTTATTTCAAAAAAAAGTCTTTGGTTTTTATAAATCAAACGGTAGAAACCTACCTTGGCGCATGACAAATGATCCTTATCTTATTCTTCTCTCTGAGGTCATGCTTCAGCAGACACAGGTAAGCCGAGTGATTGACTATTTTGAGCAATGGAAAAATCGTTGGCCTACGATTCAAGATCTAGCATCTGCTACAAGACAAGACGTTTTAAAGGCCTGGCTTGGACTTGGCTATAATAATCGGGGTTTGAGGCTACATCAGGCTGCAAAAATCATTTGTAAAGAGTTTGGTGGCAATGTGCTTGAAGCAATGAAGCATTTTGAGTCGATTCCAGGTGTTGGAAGATATACGGCAAATGCAGTGTTGATTTTTAGCTCAAACGCTGATGTGGTGACAGTGGATACCAATATCCGTCGTATTCTTATTCATGAGTTTGGTCTTTGTGAGGATATCTCTGATAAAGAGATTTGGGAGTTTGCTTTTCGTTGTCTTCCAAAACATAAAAGCAGAATGTGGCATAATGCGTTGATGGATTTTGGTGCATTAGAGCTGACTGCAAAAAAAACAGGGATTAAACCTAAAACTCAGCAGTCTTCTTTTGAAGGCTCAGACCGTCAGATTCGAGCAAAGGTACTGCGTTTGTTGCTTGATTGTAGTCTTTCTTTTGATCATATCCATGAAGGACTTGATATCTATGATGTAGGTGATGCTCGTCTAAAAGACATCATAGCAGGCATGCTTAAAGATGGCCTAATCATAAGGGAAAATGAAAGCAATTGTTTTTGTATCAAAGAAGACGGCAGTTAGATATCTAGCCTTGGTAGTCTTCGTGATAATTTTCCCACATGCTAAGCGCTTCTTCCATCATGGTTTCAACATAGGCGTATTGTTCTTGGTAGCTGTCTCCTCCAAGGACTCCAATCTGTGAGCTGTAGACGATTTCTGTTTGGCAATCTGCTCCTTGACAGTCGTAAGTGATGAGAACAAACATAGGTCGTGCTCCGATTCCTGCCACATCAAAGAGTTCATAGGTGTCTGCAAGATGGTCTGGTGCATGGTCGTTGTTGATATAGTAGTAGGTGTAGGTTCCACCTTTAAAGGAGATCTCTGTTGAAACAGTGTCTTTTTTGCCGTAGTCTAAATCAGTGATGTTTTGAATGACGGGAAGCATGATTTCACAACCGTGACAGACGTCTTGACTGTAGTGTAACAAGATGGGTCCTTTGCTGAGATTTTCTATGAGAAACTCTGGGATGGCTTCTCCTGTTGCTGTCTGATTGGTATAGCTAAGCTCTGTTTTGCTGTCGAGTTTAAGGCAAGATAGGCACAACACATTGACGATGTTGTCATGGATTTCTTCGTAAACATCTGTTCCTGCAAGCATTCCGATAAATCCTGCTGAGAAGACAAGGATGACAGCAAGTTGAACAACTAGAATTTTTTTCATTGTTTAGCGCCTCCTTAAAGTGATACAGTCTTTTGGACAGATATCAACACATTTGCCGCAGAGTATGCATTCTGGACTTCGTTTCATTGAAGGTACATCGATTGCCATTGGACAAACATTAGTGCAGGCATTGCAGTGGATGCAACACGAAAGGTCGACATCGATGTGTACTGGTGCGATTTTGTTAAATGGTGCAAGGATTGCTCCAATGGGACAGACGTAGCGGCACCATCCTCGTTCGATGGTAAAAATCAAGATGAGAAACAAAAGAAAGATGACAAGTGCGATGAAGAAGAAAGGATTGGGTACAAATTGTCCTGGATAAAGAAGTAGTGTTGGAATAGTCCCTGTAAGAAATCCAATGGGGCAGATATCTGTGAAGATGAACCCAATAAGCGCACTGGTAAAAAAGATCAGGCCGATGAGAATGAAATATTTTGCATAACGCATGAGTCGATCTATCTGTTGTATGCTTGAGAGATGATCTTTGACAAACTTGCTTTTTTTGACTTGTCGTGCAATAGGCGATGTTCCCCTTTGAAGTAGTCCAATAGGACACGCCCATCCACAGACTGATCGACCAGTAAGACTACCTACAGCCCCAAGGATCATAAAAGGATAGAAGAGATATTTCCAGTTGGTGTTGCCCTTGTAGACGCTTTCTTCAAGTGCTCGAAGTGGACACGCACTTGTTGCTGTTGGGCAGCTGTGACAGTAGAAAAACGGATAGCAAAAACCTGTTTTGAGTCCAAGAAATCCTAGGTTGGCACTAAGAAGGAAGATGAGTTGGCTGATGAGTCGTTTGATGCGATACTTCATGGTGATGCCTGAAGAATTAATATTTGATAGTCATATTTAACATTTTGTTGTATATGTATAAATCTCATTTCTTCTCAGATTATTTAATGCCGCAAAACGTAGATGATGAGAATAACGCCAATGATGACAACAGCAAGAATTGCTCCAATAAAATACATAAGTGGATCTGTTGCTCCGTCATCTCCTGAGCCATCAGAATTGCCTCCATTATCATTGTTCCCTTGGGCGAGTTGAAGTTCTATTGGCTCGTTTTCATTCCATCCGTTTGCACCATTGGTGACAATGGTGTAGGTGATGTAGGTTGCATCTTGATGCTCGAGGGCAATTTCTAGGGTATAGAATTCACCGTTTGGTGTGGCACTTTCATTTAAGAATCCATAGCAGACTCCGGTATTTCCATTACATTCTTGAAGTTCTAAGTAGACTTCTGTCACGTTATCTGGGTCAAGGAGTGTGATAGTAAAGGTGATGCTGTCTTCTGGTGCTGGATTTGTTGGATCAAGGTCTGCTGAATCGCCTGTTGCAGCAAAAACATTGTTTGTTTGAAGGCAAAAAATAGCAAAAACAAAGACGATGATGAGTGTTTTTTTCAAGTTCATATGATGTTTTCTCCTATCTGTGTTTTAAGCATGTGTCCTTTTTTTATATGTTTTGATTTTTTTAAATATACGAGTTTAGAATTGCTTGCAGGGTATCTGAACCGGGTTGATAGTAAGGGCTGGTGGTATCAAAGGGCATAAAACCAGTGTGTTGATAGATGTTGTTTCCTTGCGGATCAAAGAGTATCAATCGAGGTATGCTTTCTTCCGGATTGTAGGAGCTAAGTGAGTCGACTTCTTTTCCAAAGGTCCATTGTGGTGTGATGCCATAGGTGTTTGGAAAATCATTGACAAAGGTCTGCACATCTTGGAGGTCTTCACCGTCATAGGTGTTGATACTTAGTATTATAAGGTCTCCTGAAAACGCATCATAGGCTGTATCGAGTTCAAACATCTGAAAGATGCAGGGTTGACACCAGGTAGCCCAAAGATCCATAAGAACATATTTTCCTCGGTAGTCGCTGAGATGTTTTGTATCCCCGTTGATACCAAGAAATTCAAAATCATCTCCATCATCTGATGCTGGTTGATTTCTTAAAAGTAGCACAGCGCTTATTGCTACGAGGAGTATAACAACAATGATAATCAACGATACAGTGTAAAGTCTATTTTTTTCCATGTCAATCTAGTAACGATTGTTTATTTTGTTGTATATAACCTTGTCTATAGGTACGTGTTAAGCTTGCTTGCAAGTTGGTCTTTTGGTAGTGCTCCGACAAGGCGGTCGACAAGCTCTCCGTTTTTGAAGACGAGAAGTGTTGGAATGCTCATGATTCCATAGGTTTGCGAGGTAGTTGGGTTGTTGTCGACGTTGAGTTTTGCAAAGTTGATTTTCCCTTCAAAATCCTTTGAGAGTTCATCGATGATTGGTGAAAGCATACGACATGGCCCACACCAGGGTGCCCAGCAATCGATGACGTAAAGTCCGTCTTTTTCGACATATGATTTGAATTCTGAATCGTTTATCTCTTGTGTCATGAAGGGTAAGTATTTCTTCATGATATTTAAAAAATGTGTATGCCTTGTTTTAGTCACTTTTGTTTTGTATCCATTTTTTAATTCTGAGATAGCCAAGGTGTTTGTCTCCCTGATCCCAGAGGACTGGTGCTGTTTGGGAGAGATCTTCTAAGACATTGTGTGTCTCTGCAAGTTCTTTTTGTTCTGGGCTCCATTTGCTAATGTCGTGTGGTAGGACAATAAGATCAAAATCAAGGTCTGCTTCTTGCAGTATTTTTTTTGTTTGTTGACATTTCATGCAGTCTTCAAGTGAAAAGAGTATTGCGGCCATAGGTATTTCTTCTCCCCAGTGATTGTTTTTCGTATGCGCAGGTGCGCATTTTTCTTTTTTTAAATGGTGGTTTTTCCTCTTTAAGCTTTTGGGTCAAAGAATCTTGGTTGTCAGTGCGGTCATTAGGGAGTAACCCCGATACGCTTAAGTAGGGGAATATAATACGCATG
>Ga0207831_100131_pt1 | contig 49781 bp, 37 predicted proteins | sample TtanPargueraPR_7_FD_187741 | JGI IMG/M metagenome (GOLD analysis project Ga0207831, IMG submission 187741) | Aerobic enrichment media microbial communities from Bioluminiscent Bay, La Parguera, Puerto Rico - Tt and M1 (2) (SPAdes) | ecosystem: Environmental > Aquatic > Marine > Unclassified ...
TTTCACCTATAGTGGATTTGCCGTTATTGCACTGATCAATACGTTCTTAAAAAAGACAAGCCAAGTTCGCTTGTCAACAATCACTATAAGAAACACAAGCTATGCAGTAGGACTTGGAGTAGGACTTGTCCTCGTCTACGATCTTTGGACTAACATGGGCTGGTGGTATCTCATCTATCCACACACACCAGCAAGTTTTTCTGCAGTGATGACTGCAGGAATCCCATTTATGGTTTATCACATGATAAGTGGAATCATCTCAACAACGCTCATTGTCTTACCACTTTATACACTCATCACAAACAAGCAACTACTCAGCCTCCCAAAGACCATAAGAATTCCAAAAAAGACAGCACTGCTCCCAGTTGCATTTGCAGTACTATTACTCATCAGCCTCAGTTTTATTGGTAGCAGTACACAAATATCACAACAAAATGACCTCTGGCTTTCACAAAATGATTCCACAAGTGTCACCGTCATTTTTCAAAGTGACGAATGGACGTATCAAGAACATGTCATAGCTCTACCAGACGATACTGCATATAGCATCACAAAACGAGTGCTTACCTCAAATCAAATCTCTTTTCAAACAACCTATTACGAAGAATACGACTCTGTTCTTGTTGATAGCATCAATTCAATCATCAATGGGGAAGACAATTCCTATTGGCAATACTGGATAGATGGCGAACTTCCGATGGTTGGAGCAAACAATTATAAGATAAACAACGGACAGACCGTCGAATGGCTCTTCGAGAGCGTCCCAACATAAATAGATAAAGTTTATATCCCATCATCCTATTTACACAATCCGAGGTACAGAGAATGGCAGTAGGTTTTGTATTGATAAGCGCAGCTCCTGCTAAGGAGCACGTCGTCTACAACAAACTCTCCGAAGTCCCGGAGATTGAGGAGATACATCCTCTCTTTGGAGAATACGATCTCATCGCAAAAATCAAAGCAGATGATTTCGAGCGACTCGGAGATATCGTCGTCAATAAAATACGATCGATAGACGGTGTCATCGATACAAAGACTCTGACCGGTACCAAATTTTAATTAAAGAAAAATAGAAGAGAGAAAGAAGGTGAAAAAAGATGTTAGACTACTTCCTAAGCATGCTGATGCTAGTATTTGCAATTTGCAGTATCCTCTCAGGTATCTTTACGGCATACTTCGGTTCAGGTAAAAGCAGAGCTATCGGTGCCATCCTCATCATTATTGGACTCATCGTCGGTGTTCTCTTCCTTTGGGGAGCAGGAGTATTGACCTTTATGGGCGCTGCACCTGACATGATGATGTTTTCCGGTATTGTCTGGAACGGTGTCGTCGCAGTGATAGGTGCTATCGTCGGAGCATTGATTGCACTTGGAATCTTCCTTGCAGCAATAATGAAGGCATAAACACTCTGCCTTCAATTTTTATTTTTTTTTTAAACTCTTTTTTTTGCCAATTCAAGATACTGTAGTCTAAAAAAAGCTTATATTTTTTCCACAAACAACTGATGAAAACGAAGATCATTTGTTAATTCTGGATGAAAAGAGAGTGCTAAAAACTTATCTTGCATAGCTCCTACAATTTTTTCATCAAAACGAGCAATAACTGAACAGTTATCCCACACTTTCTCAATTATTGGTGCACGAATGAATACACCCGGAAAAGCTGAATCAAACATTGAAACGTCAATGTCCTGTTCAAAGGAAAAACACTGAGAACCAAAGGCATTTCTTCTCACCTCCATAGACATAGCAGAAAACACCTTCACCCCTTTTTTATCATCTACAACACGATCTGAGAGAAGCACACAACCAGCACACGTACCAAACACTGGTAATGATTCTTCTGAAATGCGGGCTTTAATCGATTCAAAAAGTCTACGTTTCACAAGATTTTTAGAAATCGTGGTGCTCTCGCCACCAGGAAGAATCAAGCCATCAATTCCCTCAATATCACTAGCATTTCTAATCAGATGAACTCTGCCAGAAATCCCTAGCTGTTCGAAGGTCTCTACTAAACGATCAGCATGTTCTGAAACAGCACCCTGAATCGACAACACGCCGACATTGAGCACAAAACTCTACCAGCCTCTCTCAGCAAGACGAACATCTAAGTCCTCGATTTCTTGACTCTCCATAGCCTTACCAAGACCACGGCTGACTTTTGCAAGGATCTTAGCATCATCATAATGAGCCACTGCCTCAACAATTGCTTTTGCTCTCACACTTGGCTTTTCAGACTTAAAGATGCCTGAACCCACAAACACACCGTCACTTCCCATCTTCATCATAAGAGCAGCATCAGCAGGAGTAGCAATACCACCAGCGGCAAAATTAACGGTTGGAAGTCTCTGCATCTTTTTAATTTCACCAAGAACCTCAAGGACTCCTTTTTTTACTTGAGAATATGAATACTTACCAAAAACAATTGAGTCATCTGTAACAGGAGAATCAGTCAACGTTTCAAATGCATCGACATAGCTTTCACAATACATTTCTGCTACAATACAAAGTTCAGATGAACCCATCTCATTTAACGAGTTAATCGCTGTTTGAACCATGCGCTGATGACGAACCGCCTCAATGATGTTTCCTGTTCCTGCTTCGCCTTTTGTACGCATCATAGCAGCACCCTCCCAGATACGGCGGACAGCCTCACCAAGATTACGACAGCCACAGACAAAAGGAACAGTAAACTCTCTTTTATCGATATGATAAAACGGATCAGCGGGCGTTAGCACCTCAGACTCATCAACCATATCAACACCAAGAGCCTGCAGTTCTTCGGCTTCAACAAAATGGCCAATTCTTGCTTTTGCCATGACCGGGATGCTGACTGCATCAATTATCTCTTCAATTACTAAAGGATCAGACATCCTAGCAACACCGCCATCAGCACGAATATCTGCAGGAACACGCTCAAGAGCCATCACTGCAACTGCTCCAGCCTCTTCTGCGATACGAGCTTGGTCTGCATTAACGACGTCCATCACTACGCCGCCTTTCTGCATCTTTGCAAATCCACGTTTAACAAGTGTTGTACCATGTCGAAGTTTGGAAATATCAAGATTCTTCATAACCGTCATCTCCTTCATATATAGGGAAGGCCAAAGAAGACGTAACCTATGAACCTTTATAAAATGCTATGGTGGGCTCTTCGATTCCTGTCGAAAACTTCCAAGAGCCCTTGTTTTTTTGTCTTGCTTACAACCATCTATTGAACATTAGGGATTTTTGGCAATTGAGTAAGAGATTCTTTTATAATCTCTTCAGGATGAGCATAGTCGATGCACTGGCCGTTATGGTACTGATCATAAGCTGATAGATCAAAATGACCATGACCGCTACAAGAAAACACGATGATTTTCTTCTCGTTGCTCTTCTTTGCCATTAATGCTTGGTCGATAGCACCTTTTACTGCATGTGCAGTTTCTGGCGCAACAATGTTTCCTTCTGTTTTTGCAAACAAAACCGCAGCATCAAAGACCTCACGTTGATAATAGGCAATCGCATCGATAAATCCATCTTTTACCAACCGGCAGACCAAAGGCGAATCACCATGATAGCGAAGACCTCCAGCATGAATTGCTGCAGGAACAAAGTTATGTCCAAGTGTATACATCTTCAATAAAGGAGTAAGGCCAACTGAGTCCCCATAATCATAGAAATAACCGCCCTTTGTCAATGTTGGACATGCAAGAGGTTCGATTGCAAGAACCTTAGTGTCTGGATGGCTACCATCAATCTTATCTTTTACAAACGGAAATGCTGTTCCTGCAAAATTACTTCCGCCACCAACACAACCTAAGACTACATCAGGATAACGTTCGATTACTTCAAACTGCTTTTTTATCTCAAGACCAATGATTGTCTGATGAAGAGAGACATGATTTAAAACCGAGCCAAGAGCATAATTTGTGTTATCATGAGTTGCAGCATCTTCGACAGCCTCACTAATTGCCATACCAAGACTACCAGAAGTATTTGGATCTTTTTTTCTCATCTCCCGGCCTGCGTTGGTAAGGTTTGTTGGGGAAGGGAAGACCTCTGCACCCCAATTCTCCATAAGAATACGACGATATGGCTTTTGTTCATAGCTACATTTCACCATGTATACTCTACAGTCTAGGTCAAAGACGTTTGTTCCAAATGCAAGGGCAGAACCCCACTGTCCAGCACCAGTCTCTGTTGCAATACGCTCAATTCCTTCCTTCATGTTATAATATGCCTGAGGAATAGAAGAATTTGGTTTATGGCTCCCTGCAGGACTGACACCTTCCCACTTATAATAGATTTCAGCAGGAGTATCAAGAGCTTTTTCCAAACGATCTGCTCGAATAAGTGGACTTGGTCTCCAAATCCTTAGAATATCTCTTACTTCTTCAGGGATTGGTATGTATTGGTCCGGACTCATCTCTTGTTGAATCAGAGCCATTGGAAATATTGCTGAAAGATCATTTGCAGAAAGTGGTTCATGCGTCTGAGGGTTTAACGGTGGGTCCACAGGATTTGGCATATCTGCTTGAATATTATACCAAGATTTTGGCATGTCATTTTCATCTAGAACTATTTTTTTCATGGAATTCTCCTCAACACGAATACAACGAATACATCGTCTGGTACTTATTGTTTTTTAAGAATTCAAAACATGTTTTGCTCAAGAAATATGCATACAGTTATAAGAGAGAAAAATATTCTTTTTCTCAAGTGAGAGTTGGTTTTAGAAAAGATACAATTCAAAAAAATCAAATTTATTTAAAGTATGCTGGGGACTGGTGATGACTCAAGAATCTAACGCCCAAGATATCATCTTAGAACTTCGTTCAGAAGAAGAAAAAGGTCTTTTGGGCACAAAAAAAGATTCAAATGAGGAGCTTTCTTTAAATGAAAACTTGGAAGAATTCATTCAGATGAAAGGAATCTTAGAACTTTTTCCCTTTGTTATTTTTAATTGGAAAAATGAGGATGATTGGCCAGTTGAATATGTCTCTGAGAATGTAAGTAAGCTTACAGGATACACTAGAGAAGAATTCAAAACCGGGTTGATACATTATTCTGATATTATCCATGCTGAGGATATTGCTCGAGTTACTGAGGAAGTAGAAAATAATAGTAAAAACTCTGAAGTTACAGAATTTGAACATAATCCATATAGAATAATCACAAAAACAGGAGAGACCCGATGGGTTCAAGATTTCACTTCAATTAGAAGAAATGACGAGGGTAATATCACAAATTACCGAGGAATTGTACAAGATATTACTGAGCTTACTGAACTTAGAAATAAATTGAAAGAAAAGGACCGCATTGCTAAACTTGTTGTTGAAAATACCAATGATTGCATCTGGCAGACTGACCTGAATCTAAATTTTAGTTTTGTCAATCCGGCAATCCAAAACCTTTCTGGCTATACTCCCGAAGAATGGATGGCAAAAGATATTCAAGAATTTATTACAGATGAATCCTTTACAAACCTAAAAAAAGCGATTGAATCACAACTTGATTTATTGCCTCAATTGCCTCCCTCCAAAGTTGTTGAGGCAAACGTGATTCATAAAGACGGAAGAATAATGCCTGTTGAGGCAACTTTAAAAGTTATCTTTGACAAATCCGGAAAACCAATAGGACTCCAAGGAGTTACAAGAGATATCTCGCATAGAAAGAAAAATGAAAGAACGCTTCATTTTCGCTTTCAGATACAAAAAGTTATTTCAACTATTTCAAGTACATTTATCGAAGAATCAGATTTTGATGATTCTGTTTCAAACTCACTTAAAATTCTTGGTGAATTTGTTCAAGCAGATAGAGCATATTTATTTTTGAAAGATAAAGAAAATTTGGTCAGCATTACTCATGATTGGTGTAATAAAAACATACCGAGTCGAAAAGATGAACTACAAAACGTAGATTTTTCTCTTTTCCCTTGGATGAAAGAAAAACTAGAACGAGGAGAAATTATTTGGATTGCTGATGTAAAACAACTACCTAATGAAGCTACTGCAGAATTAGATATTCTTCGAGAATATAATATAAAAAATCAGTTGCTCTTCCCAATAATAATTCGGCAAAAATATCGAGGTGTGATAGGAGTAGATAATCTATCACTTAAAAACGACATTACAAAAGAAGCAAAAGAAAGCCTCTCAGTTGTCGCTTCGATTATTGGAAGCGCCCTTATAAAAAATCAAATAGAAAAGACTGTATTAGAAAAAGAACGTCAATACAGATTACTTAGTGAAACCATACCTGTTGCAGTTTATAGCCTTGATGATGAGACGCCACATCAAATCAATTTTATCACCGATATGATTTCGGCGATTACCGGCTACGACAAAGAAGAATTCATTACAACGTCTCTTCTCCAAGACATCATTTTTGAAGAGGACAAACAAAGAATTGATGAGGCACGTCTAGAAAGCATTACAAAAAAGAACACTTTTAGTGAAGAATATAGAATTATTACAAAGCAACAAAAGATGATCTGGATAAAAGATAGATTCAACCCGGTTCTTGATGAAGATGGAAATATTGTACAACTCAATGGTTTTCTTGAAGATATCAGTCTAAGAAAAGACTTTGAACAAGACCTACAAGAAAAAATCGCTCAACTTCAACGTTATAAAAAAGTTACCGTCGGCCGTGAACTGAAGATGATTGAACTTAAAAAGCAAATAGCAAGGCTAGAAAACCAACTTAGAAGTCTTTCAACTGAGCAGAATTCTTTAAACAAATCTGAGGTGCTAGATTAATGGATCTTTTGGTGATTGGTTGGCTTATTTTTTCAATGCTTATCCTATCTATGGGCATTTATTTTTTATTTTTATACTCACAAGACCGAGACAAAAACAAACTCATCTTATTTAGTTCGTTTTTCTTTGCTGCTTTCTCTGCCCTACTCTACTATTCTTTTGGAGGAGAAAAATCAAATATCATCATTAATATCTATGAGTATTCATCGCTTTTGGTTCTATTTGCACTCTTTGCAATACTTCATCAAGAAATATTAAAGATTAAAAATAAGAATTTTTTTGCATATTTTTACCTAGCTGTATTTGTCAGTTTCTTTTTTATTGTATTCCTTCCAAATCAACTTTTGTCAAATCTGTCAATCTTGCGGCAAATCCTGGGTTTTGAACTCATTGTTGCTTCGTTGTATCTTCTCATAAGGGATAGAAATTTGACAAATTTCTTTTTCTTACTAGCAATTGTCTCATTTGATTTAGGAGGATATATGGGCATGATAAATGAATATATCTTCTTATCTGGTATGTATCTTGGCTACATTATGATCGGTGCCATTTTCGTTTTTGAATCGTTAAGTCCTAAAGGAAAGAAAAAAAGTGAGATGGGATCTTTTTTCTCAATCAAAGACCAACTCAACAAAGTCAATGAAGAGTTGGAAGAATCAAAACGACTTTACACTTCCCTATATGAGACAATCAATGAAGGAATTGCAATCTATCAACCAATTTATGATTCGCGAGGAAAACCTGTTGATTACAAATATATAGATGTCAATCCATCATATGAGAAAACTTTTCGGCTGCCAAAAGACCAAGTCCTTGGAAAAACTGTTAAACAACTCCATCAAAAAGATGCTTCGCTTCCCTCAATAGAATTATTTGATAGAGCCTTTCTCACAGGTCAATCGCAAACAAACGAATTTGATTTTGAAGACAACAATAGAGTCTTTAGACAGACATTATTTCGCCCAAAAAAGGATTTTATCATCCTTACTCTCACCGATGTCAGTAAAGAAAAAGAATCTCAAAATAAACTTGAAGAAAACATAGAGCACCTACAAAAAAACGAGATGGCCACCCTCAATATCATGGAAGATTTTCAAACAACAATGATGGATCTCAAACAAAGCCAAAAAATGATAGAACAACAAAATGAGAAACTTAAAGAACTTGACAAACTCAAAACAAATTTTCTCAATACTACAAGCCATGAACTCCGCACGCCGATGACCGCGATGAAAGGCTATGTTCAGATGATGATTAACAAACAATTCGGAGACATAACAGATGAACAACAAGAAGCACTTGATGTCGTGTTTCGAAACACCGAACGACTTGACAGCCTAATCAATGATATCTTAGATATCAGCAGACTTGAATCAAAGAGCATGAAGTTTCTTGCAAAACCTTCCTCGATTAGTGAAATAATTGAAGATATAATTCAAACAATGAAACCACAGGCCCAATCAAACCAGATTGCCCTTGCCTCAAAAGTAGAGGAAAACCTGCCAGAGATCACTATTGATTCTGATAGAATACGACAAGTCATCATTAACTTAATCAACAATGCAATAAAATTCTCACCAGAAAACAGTACTATCACTTTAATTGGACAACTTACTGGAGATAGCATAACAATCAAAGTTCAAGATCAAGGAAGAGGAATACCAAAAGAGAAACTCACTGCAGTCTTTGATAGCTTCTTTCAGGTCGATATGGGCGTTGATAGATCCTATGGTGGTGCAGGGCTTGGTCTTTCGATCTGTAAGGGAATTGTGCTTGCGCATGGCGGAAAAATCTGGGTAGAAAGCGAAGTTGATAAAGGAAGCACATTTCAATTCACCTTGCCTCTTGAAGCAGTAGAGGATCTTGGAAAAGAATTTGAAAAGACTGAACTTTTTACTTCAGATAAGAAAAAAGAAAATGAAGCAGACAATATTTCCTCTGAAACAGAAACTAATGCGGAAGCAACAAATCTACAAGAAGAACAAGAGATAAAAGAAGAAGAAAAGAAGGAATAAGTCTTCTTCTCACTTCATTTTTTTAGATGTTTCCTTAAAGACAATGCCCATCTGTTCTAATTCATCAAGGATAGGATTGTAGATTCCCGGAAGAACAGGGATATGATTTCCGGTTACAGTGATTTTTTCTTCAAAAATCATCTTAACAGCAATTGCTGCAGGAAGAGCAACCGTTCTTGCAACAGCAGAATCTCCTTTAGGTATACCATAGTCTACCAATGTAGAGGTCAAAAACTCTTTTCCTGAGTCATACTCTGCAACAAACTGATGATGCATCACAATCATATCACGTTCATCGGATCCAAGAGACATCTTCTCAAGAGTCAACACGTTCAACCAATCAAGAGGACAATCTTTACCTTCTGGAAGAGGACGACTGCTGAAAAGACCCAACCATTCAAGACGCTTGATTGCTGTAGAAAATACATCAATTCCAAGGAAATCCGCCGTAGCTTTGATTAAATTTTCATCGTTTGGTTTTCCAATCAATCTTGCCGTTACATCAGCAAAAGTCTTGCAGTCAGATATTGGCTCTTCAGAAAGCCAATTCAACGCAACGACCCGACGCATCGTCTCACACCAACCAGTCATACGAAAGGTTCCACGATAGACAGTTGCAGCATCTTTTAGACCATAAATCTCCTTATATGGCACAGAATTACGATTTGGATAATTCTCAAAAGACCCAACACCAGGTACATCCTCAATAGAATAATTCTCAAACAACTGCTCGCCAGGATAGCTTACAATCTCTCCGTCAACAAGCCACTTTGATGCATTTTTTGATGCAAGTAACACACCACGAGGAGCCCACGAGAATTTATAGCCAAAAGGATTAGTATTAGCCTCATGAGAAGGAAGAGCACCAGTCATCGAACGAAAACTGATCACACGACCGCCTTTTTGCTCAACAGCATGAATAACCTTCATAGCAGACATATGGTCAATACCTGGGTCAAGACCTGACTCATTAAGCAGTAACACGCCAGCTGCTTTAGCCTCCTCATCAAGGCCTGCCATCTGCTCAGACACATATGATGTGGTCACCAAATGTTTTTTGTGTTTGATACAAAGCTTTGCAACTTTGACATGAAATACATATGGTAGAAGACTTACAGCAACATCGCACTCTGCAACCAACTGTTCAACTGCCTCATCATCAGAAATATCCAAAGCCAACGGCTTACCATTAGGATGATTTTGAATAATCGCTTCAGCTTTGCTTACCGTACGGCTTGCCATCGTCACTTCATAGTCTGGGAGATCAAGCAGATATCTAACCAACGGTCGAGAAACCATGCCTGCTCCAAGAACAAGTACCTTATTCATCTTTAAACAGCTCCTAAATAACTCCCGTCGGAGTTGGTTTTGGCCAACAAAACCTCATTATAAATAACTGTCGATGTACTGATACTCTGGAGTCAACTGCCCTGAAAAGAGAATCACCGCCTTTTTTACTTTAAAAGGCAAGTTTAGCTTATCAAAAGAATCAACATCATAATCCGCTTTTGCAATTGCTTCTACAAAAGGATACAAGGAATCAGAAAACACTTCAGAAGCATCTCTTGGAAGCTCACAGGGCAGATTATCAACAGCCATCACCACAACACCGCTGCCCTTAAGACCATCCATCATTACATCCTCTTTTGGATCATAGACAAAAGATGGACAATCAGATTTTGTCGCCTTACCCGTAAACTCTATAGCACCCTCGATATCAATGCTGATATCACCAATCACAAGAAGCTTCCAATCATCAGAATCAAAATGTGTTTTAATATAATCTTTTGTCAACAAACGAGGATAGCGTTCATCCCAATAGATTGAATTTACAAGCACAGACAAATAGGGTACATATTTGGTAAAGTTTGCTTCGTATAATTCGGGATGTGAATAGTATTGCTGTAGCTCAAATCCTCCATCATCTTTTCTTTTTGCAAGATGAGATTCCTTAAAGACCACTTTATAGATTCTATTCTGGTCCAAAGAATCATAATCTTTAAGAAGTTGTTCTGGAGAAAGTTCAATAGGCTCAAAGGGCTCAAGAATCTCTTGTGCTCCTTTTGAGACATTACCATAGCCTGCAATACCAACAACAATAGGAGAAAGCTCTTTAGGGGCTCCCTGGTTTTTGATTTTTTCACCCACATTTTTTAGATGATTCATCGCATCAGAAAGATCATCATATTCCAATGTCTTTTTAATTTCACAAAACGGAGAAGAAATCCCTAACACCTCAAGTCTTTGGCCAAGAGACCACAACGTATCAATCATGCCTGCAAGACCGGCGAACCGACCAAAAAACACCAATCTACGATCGTCTCTGTCAACAATACGCTCATAATCGATTAAAGTACACTTCTTCTGCATCATCGTCTTTAACATGGGCATATTGTAGTCTTGACCTTTGATGGTGTGTGAGAAAAACACATATGTCTTGTTTTCTAAGAAAAAATCTGATGGAATCTCTTTGACTGCAAAAACAACAGGACAGCTAGAGAGATCTTCATCAACTTGTGCACCAGCATGTTCATATTCTTCTTCAGAAAAAGCTCTGATTGGAGAAGGCTGAACAAGCACAGAGATATCAAACTCTTCTTTGAGTTTTTTAACATGATTCGGAGTCAATGGAGTACGTGCTTCCCATTGATTTTTGTCTTCTCTTCTGATTCCAATCAGTGCAGTCATAATAATCAATCCAAGCTTCCCCTATAGAGAAAACCGTTAAAAACTTATGGAGATGGAAGAAGAAAGCTTGGGAGGCGAGTAGTTTCAATGAACCCAAAAAAACACCTAAAAAACAAAATGTGTGTAACACAGCTCTAAAATGGATAAGAAAAAAAATCGCTTCAATGCAAGTAGAGTTCTCACCGCTTCGGAAATAGGACAATATCATTACTGCCCCGTTGCATGGTATCTTAGACGCTGCGGCTTTGAGCCAGAAAGCCCGGCACTCCAAGAAGGAATTAAATATCATAAAGACGTTGGAGAAAGCCTAGAGAGCCTACCAAGTCAACAACATACATCAAACACACTCAAAAAAATCGCAATTTTGCTGATTCTTATCTCAATACTTACCTTAGTATTAGGAGCAATAGGGCTATGAATACTCTCATCTTTTCTTTTTTTCTTCTGCTTGTTGGTTTGCTACTCTTTCTCCTCTCAACCTATCAACAAAAAAAGATACAAAAGACAAAAACACACTTTCATCTTCATGATGCAAAAATCGAGTACAATGACCTCTTAAAACCTGCAGAAAATATTTTTTCAAAAAAAAACTTGCTTGCAGGAAAACCCGACTACATACTCAATTCAAAGGGAAACATCATCCCCGTTGAAATAAAAAAAAGTCTTTACAGCCAACCTGCCCCCTATCATCTCTTTCAACTTGCAACCTATTGTCAACTTCTAGAAGACACCCATCATAGTTTTGTTCCTTACGGAGTACTCGTCTATGCAGACACAGACTTTGAAATTCCATTTGATCCTAACCTTCGCTTCAACTTAGACAAAACAATACAACAAATGAGAAAAACAATAGCAACCCGTGAGCTCCCACAGATAACAATAGATGAGAATAAATGCCATCATTGTTCTTTTCAACACTGCTGCAGCCATTTTTCAAAGACACAACAAAAAACAATCGATCAACTCACATAAAAGAGCTAAATCAAGGGAAACATTTTAATAAAAACCGTTACTGCCCAAGATGAACACCTATGAGAATTGCAGTACTACTCAGAGATCGCTGTAAAAACAAAAACTGCTCCAAAGAATGCATCAAATTTTGTCCGCGAGTACGAGCAGGAGATGAAACAATAGTTTTGGGTGAAGATGGAAAACCCATCATCAGCGAAGAGCTCTGCGTCGGCTGCGGAATATGCATCAATAAATGCCCTTATGATGCCATAAAAATCATAGGTCTTGCTGAAGAACTTACCACCGATCTTGTCCATCAATTTGGAAAAAATGGCTTTAGACTCTACAGACTGCCCACACCAAAGCAAGGATCATGTATCGGAATACTTGGACAAAACGGAATTGGAAAGACAACAGCAATCAAGATACTCTCAGGACAAATACAACCAAATCTAGGAGAATATGAAGAACCTCCCAATTGGGACCAAATCCTTGAGAATTTCTCTGGGACAGAGCTTCACGCACACTTCAAAGCACTCTCAGAACAACAAGTACGATGTGTACTAAAACCCCAATATGTCGATAGGCTCCCAAAAGTCATCAATGGTCGCATTGGAGATATTCTTAAAAAAGCAGACAACAACAATAACTACGATACTGTTGTAGAACAACTGGGAATAGCACATCTTCTTGACAACAACATAGAAGATGGAACCATCAGTGGAGGAGAACTCCAACTCGTAGCCCTTGCAGCAACACTCATCAAAGATGCAGACCTCTACTTCATTGATGAACCAACAAGCTATCTAGACATCTTCCAGCGACTCAAAGTAGCCCGAATCATAAGAGAACTTGCCAAAGAAAAACAAGTCATCGTAATAGAACACGACCTTGCAGTTTTAGATTTTCTCTCAGATAATGTTCATATCATGTATGGATCAGAAGGAGCCTATGGCGTTACCACCTTCCCACGTACGGTTAGGCACAGCATCAACACCTATCTTTCAGGATACCTCAAAGAAGAAAACATACGCTTTGGAGAACAAATAGAATTCTTTGATCAAACACCAAAACAACGCCAAGACCTCAACATCCTCATCACGTATGAGTCTCTAAAAAAGACCTATGACTCCTTTAGCCTAGAAATAAAATCAGGCAACATAAGACAAGGAGAAATCATAGGAATTGTTGGACCAAATGCTATTGGAAAAACAACCTTTGTCAAAATGCTTGCCGGAGCAGTAGAACCCACAGAAGGAACAATTGATGCTGATTTAAAAGTCAGCTACAAACCACAATACATCAGCCCTGAGTACGAAGATAATGTACAGACCTATATTCACACCTATGCACCAGAACTTCTTGCAAGTAATTTTTACAAGGCAGAAATCTACAACCCGCTACATCTCAAACATCTGCTTGATAGAAAACTGACCAATCTGAGTGGAGGAGAACTGCAGCGACTTGCAATTGCAACTAGTCTTGTACGAGAAGCAGATATCTATCTTATCGATGAGCCAAGTGCCTATCTTGACTCAGAGCAAAGAATGGTTGTCTCTCGGATGCTTCGACGAGTCATGGAGAAATCAGGAAAATCCTGTATGGTTGTCGACCACGATGTCTACTTCATCGATATGGTCAGTGATGCGCTCATTGTTTTTGATGGGAAATCCGGTGTCTCTGGACGAGCTCAAGGGCCATTTAGCCTTCATGAGGGAATGAATCGATTCCTCAAAGACGTCGATATCACTTTTAGAAGAGATGAAGATACCAAACGACCACGCGTCAACAAGACCGGCAGCTATATGGATCGCACTCAAAAACAGAATGGAGAATACTACTACACTTCCATCTAAATCTTTTAAAATAGTTTTTTTGTGAAAAGGAGTATTGCTGGGGGCATAAGTGGAAGAAGGGAGGATGGTGAGGAGAGAGGATGAAAGACAAAAATTTCGTCCTGGCCTCCAGCAATACTTTTTCCTTGCTATTGTAGTGAATTTGCACGTATTTAAATATTTCTTCAATAATAAAAATTAGCAAAAGAAAATAGGAAAAAAAGAAAAAGAAAAAAGAAGACAATTAGCCTGACCATGTGCCAGAAGAATCAGTCAAGACAAAAAAGCCCATGCCCTTGAAGATTGCAAAATCAAAACTGCCAGGACCACCAACAAAATAAGTATCATATCCTTGAGCAGACTCATCAAACATACTAATCATCTCAGAGCCTAAAAACTGTGTTGCAAGCACACTAGCCATGATGGACGACTCATCATCCCAGCCAAAACCATTCCAACCCACATAATAAGGCAGACTCACAGGACCAATCACATTTCCTCCAAGACGAAGAGAACTAGGGCTTTCAGTCAAAACAAAATAAGCTTTTCCAGGCTCCATCTCAAAATCAAAACTTGCAGGACCATTGGTAAAATAGGTATCATATGACTGAGCAGACCCATCAAAGCTACTGATCATCACACAACCAAGGACAGATGAAGCAAACTCGCTAGCCATCACTGTTGTAGTGAAATCAACAGGCAAAGAAATAAAATTCCAGCCATTTTCAAAATCAAGACTATAATTTGTTGCAGATGCAGAAATTGAAACCGTATACAAATCAGACCAATTACCAACCATACCGCGGTCGTCTTTTGCCATAACCTTCACAGAATACGATCCTGGAGCATCCCAACAATGACCACCAAAACCGCTTTCATCAGATTCAAAAGGACCGACCCAACTACTGTTGGTTCCATCGCCCCAATCAAAGAGATACAACAAATCATCAGACTCATTATCAAAACAACTCACTTCAAATCGCCTTGGATGACCATCAACACCACTAACAGGCCCAGAAAGACTTGGAATGGCAGGAGCAGTGTTTGACTCAGATTCGTTTTTCAAATATTTAACTGCATCAATATCAACACAAGGATTCATCTCAGAAGCACTGCCATCATTATCATCAGTAATCTTCACATAGCGTGCCTCAGAAACACCAGCAGAAGAAAGATCAAAAGAACTTGTTCCAAGACCAGAGCCAACGCTTGTCCAAGGACCATCCCAGTTCATAGAAACAGACACATAATAGCCATCGTCATCACCGACCTCAATGATCTCAAAATCATCTTCACCGTCAAGGTCAGTAATTGTTGCAATCTCACCCATATCAAGAACAATATAGCCGCCCTTACCAAGCGATGCAGCCCGTCCATCAGGAGCATCAAGAGCATAAGGTGCTTCAGAAGGATTATTTGCAAAATCGTTGTATTCATCAAACACAGCAATAGTAACTTCTTGAGCATAATAATTCTGAGCAGGCTCAAGAGAAGTCGAATATACCACATTGCCGCCACTTGGGACAGTTACTGTTGCAGTCTTATTCTCATAGCCATTTGCAGTAATCAACAAATTGTATGTGCCCTCCAAAAGAGGAATATGATAATCACCGACAGCAGGATCAGTAAAATGTGGCCAAAAAGCTTCTTCTACCCACACCGTTGCACGAATAGGGTCGCCAGTCTCAGCATCAGTGATAATTCCACGAACACCAAGATCTGCATACTCAATAGTATTTAACATCCCGTTAACATTTTTATTCCAACAATTCTCAATGCCTGTATTTTGAAGCTCAATAGTCGTATCAAAATTGCCACGACACCCATAACTAAAATCATTGGTGTCTCCACGAGTCTGATACCAATCAAAACCTTCAACAACCCAATACCCGTTATAGGAACCATAGTCTTCAGACCACCACTCAATAAACTCATTATCTGCAGCAGGCTGACCTCTGTAATTCCATACATAATTGACAATGTCTCCTGACGTATGATATGAAAACGACAACACAATGTTGTTTTCAAGTGCATGGGCACGAAACGCCTGAGTTTCAGGTTCAGAAAACGGTCCACTTCCAGCATATTCCCACATAAAACCATAATTACGATTCAAATCAACGCCATTAGCATTATATCTCGTATTTGCATCTCGACCATCAGGATTCACCAAAGGAATAATCCAAATCTCTGTGTTGTCAACCATAGCAGTAATGCGAGAATCCGAGCCATAATTATCGAGAAGATGCCAAGCCAACAAAAGAGGCATCTCAACACTCATCAACTCATCACCATGATGTGCGCCAGCAAAACGCACTTCAGGTTCATCTTCTTCAAGAGAAGGATTATCAGAAATCTTCAAAGCCCAAATTGTTTTACCCTGAACACTAGAACCAATGTTATACAACGTACATAATGAAGGATACTGAGAGATCATGTCATTTAACTCAGTGGTCACACCAGCATAATTATGAAAATCATCTCTTGTCTCATCAACTGTTTCACCACCATTGCCTTTTGCAGAAACAAAACCAGAAAAAGACACAACAACCATTACTACTACACACAGAAAACTTAGGATTTTTTTTATATTCATTGCTCATAACCGCCTACAACATATTTTCTTATTAGAACAAATATAGTAGTGTATTGTATATTTAGTTTTCTCATGCTATCAGAAGAAAAACGATGAAATCCCTGCAAAAACAGAGACTATTTTTTGTAAAATAAAAGATCCTCGTAATATTTGCATCGTTTTGTCTTTACAATCTCATCAATCAACTTCTCACTGAATGGACCAACACCACCAATATCGGCATAATTGCACTGGGCAGAATCAAGAGAACAAGAAAGCTTTGAAATCGCATAGCTTGCATAACCAAACGAAGACTTTTTACCTCTCAATGAAAGAAGATAGAATAGATGATCAAAAATCACAGATACCAACTCATTTATTGAAAGAAGATCGCTATAAATATCTGGCGGCATCCTCGAGGGAAGCCCCGTCTTTTTTGCTGCACTAAATGTGGCTTCATATAACTTTGAAGCATATGTTCTTTTTGGAGAACCATACACATCATGACCATACAACTCTAAGATACTTCCTATTTTCTCTGGCCACATCTTCGAGACTTTTTCTTTGAAAAAATCCATTTGACGACCACTTTTTAGCGTCATAGAATCAGCAACAACAAAACGAACACCACACTTTTTTGCTTGCCTAAAAGCAGCGTCAATTTGGCTTTTATCATCAGAGATGAAAGGAACAATTGGTAACAAATACATACCAACATCAATACCTTCATCATGAAGAGTTGATAACATCTCAAGGCGCTTTGAAGGGAGAGGAACATTTGGTTCAAGGACAGATGCAATCTCATCATCAACACAAGAAAAACTACAACTCACCAACACTTTGTTTCTCTTTTGAATTTGATGCAATACATCACTATCACGAGACACCAAAGTAGATTTTGTCAACACATGAACAGGCAGACTCTTCATCCTCAACAAATTGAGGATTTTCCTGCTCAACTCATAATCTTTTTCAACAGATTGATAACTATCACCAACGCCACCACCAACCATCACAAAACCACCAGGTAGAGGCTTTCTACGACTCTCCAACTGCTTTTTTAAAAGCTGCACAGCATTGATTTTTACAGAGACATCAGAGCCAAACTCACCAGATACCCTATATTTCTCCGCCCTACCATCACAATAGATGCAATCATGAAGGCATCCCCGATACACATTCATCCCACAACAAGAAAGAAACCAAGAATCAACACGCTTTCCAACCCTAAGAATAGATTTTGGTCTGCTCTGCACAACACCCATATTAAACCTCATGTTTTATTTTTAAAAAACTCAACAATCAACTCTTTATTTCTCACCTCGGGATGAAACATGGTTCCAACAATCTTCTTTTTCCGATGAAAAACAATTTGAGCACATGATGAATTGTGTGCAATACTCTCAAAGACTGATTCATCAGGCAGTGTTGCATATTGATGTAGCTCATAGACTTCAACTTCTCCTTTGAGGCCAAAACATGGTTTCTCAAGCATTATTGTTGTCAAACCAATCTCCAAACAATCGATAAGACTGCCACCAAAAAGTCTGATTAAAATCTGCATCCCTGCACAGATTCCAAGAATCGGCTTATCACACTCTTTTAGAGATGAAAAAACATCCAAATCTTCAAGATACTCATCATCGAGAAGACTCGTCCCGCAAATAATTACAGCATCACATTCGTCTAAGATTTTATTGTTCAACTGATTTGCAGCCAGTTCTTTCACCTTGATATTTTTAGCGGTTAGAATATCTTTTATTGGACGCACAAACTCAAGACTATGCAGGGTCTGAGAACAGACATCAATTAACAAAACACTGTCTTGGCTCATATGACATTCACCTCAAGCCTCCAAGCATTCTTTGAGCCAGACTTCTTCATGTCAACAACTTCAAGGCCCCTAGAAAACAGAGGACAATTGAGTACAAAACTTTCAAACTCGCCGCCCTCACCAGCGGGATTAATTCCATATTTTTTTTGAAGAGTTATTACCTCTGAGAGAAAATCCCTGTCAATATCTCTACCAAGCCAAGACTCATCGAGAGGATATGCAGCCACACCAACAACAATAGCCTTAAAAGAATCCTTAATCAAAGACTCAATTAAAGAAATCTGATTCATTTGCCACAGAGGATTAAACAACTCAAGGTCCAACTCAAGACATGCCTTTTGAAAACGAGCAGCTTGATAGGCGCTCTCAACAGCCCCAGTTACAACTCCTTGTATTGCAAACTTTTGCTTTGCCTCATGAAGGCAAAAAGAAAGATCTAAAATCTCATCTTCCTCAACACCTAATGTGTTTCCAACAACATGAGGCACCTGCATTGCATCTGCCTGCACTCTAACTTTTTCAATTGATGGAGTATGAAACAAATAACTATCAGAATTACTCGACTGCATCGATACCAATGCTGAAATCTCATGGCCCATTTTCCTTGCAAGAAATGCTGCATACAACGAATCTTTACCACCAGAGCACAACACTGCGAGTTTCATAGCCTACATCACACAGACACCCATAACACACCTACCTATATAAGAAAAACGAAGAATTAATCGAAGAAAAAAACTAAAACATCACACAGCATACAAAAAAACCTAGAGCAAGAGGAAACAGCATATGAAAATAACACTTTATGGAGGAGTCGCTGAAGTTGGAGGGAACAAAATCCTTGTTGAAGACAACAAGACAAGAATACTGCTTGATTTTGGAATAAGCATGGGTTATGAATCAAATTATTTCAGTGAATTTCTCCAACCCAGAGGAAATATCTGTGCCCTCCGAGACCGACTAGAGATAGGGGCCCTACCAAAAATAGATGGAATCTATCGACAAGACCTCATAACGCCAAAAGGAATCCAAGATATCAATACTACTGCCTACCAGAGGCTCATAGGTCCACAACATCGATATCTTAAATCCTGTGTACAATCACATGAAACATATCTAAAGAATAATGGTGAACCTTTTCTTGATGGCATCTTTTTAAGCCACGCACATCTTGACCATGTAGGATGCATCAAATTTCTTCATTTCTCAATACCACTCTACTGTACAAAAACTACACGGCAACTCATAGAAGCAGTCGATGACGTCAGCTCCTCAGCATACAGCACCCAGGCAATAGAAGGAAAAGACAATGCACTCACCTATACAAAAAACGGCTCTCTTTTTCCAAACAGCCCAAAAATAGACCATCCCACAGAAACTAATAGAACAACAATTGAAGTCTCAGATAAACAAACTCTACAACTCAACGACCTAACAATCACGTGCCTACAACAAGACCACAGTGTTCCGGGTTCCTGTAGCTTTGTAGTAGAAGATACAAAAGGAAAAAAACTGCTATATACTGGAGACATACGATTTCATGGCGCGCTTCCCATGACACTTGATGAATACGTCGACAAAGTTGGCGGAGACATAGACGTCATGCTTTGCGAAGGAACCAGAGTCGATAGCACAAAACAGCTCACCGAGACAGAAGTTCAACAAAACATCACAAAAGAAATACAACAAACAGAAGGACTTGTCCTCATCGACTTTAGTTGGAAAGACACCACACGCTATGAAACCATCAAAAAAGCAGCATATGATGCAGGGCGAATTTTTGTCATCAATGCTAAACTTGCTTATCTTTTACACAAACTTGGTTTTTATCCAAGCAACAAAGACAATGTCAAAGTCTTTTTGAAACGAAAAGGATCAGGTCTTTACAGCCCAAATGACTACGTCTACAATAAATACGAATATGGTCTAACTGTCGATTTAAAAAATGATTATGATGATTCTCATTATAAGAATGGAATATCTGCAGAAGACATCAAAGAAAACCCACAAGATTACGTCATCATGATGGGATACTACGACTTTAACCAGCTCTTTGATCTTGCAGATGATCAGGGCCATCTCAAAGAAAGCCGTTACATCAAAGCACAATGTGCACCATTTAATGATGATATGGAACTTGATGAAGAACGACTCATCAGCTGGCTTGAAAAATTTCATATACATTTTGATTTAGACAAAACACCACTGCCCGAAGGCTGTAGCATGCCATCCTGTCCAAAACTACGGCAGAGAATCAAACGATCACATGTCAGCGGACATGCCAGCCAACAAGAACTACAAGAACTCATCACAAAGATACATCCAAAAATACTGATACCGATTCATACCATGCATCCAGAACTCTTCTCAAAACTCATAGAAGGAACCGATATAGAACTTGTCAACCCACAGCTTGACTATTGTTATGATTTCTCCTAAAATAATACAACAACGCTTAAATAGGCAAATCGCTTAAAAAATCTTTGAGGAGAACTAATGAGGGCTGCAAAAAACAAACATGTAATAGACTATACTGAACTATTAAATCAAGACGATCCATTGGATCAAGTCATTTTACAGGCTTTAAAAAAGCATCAGCTTAGCCATACTATCACAGAGCTTCCCAGCAAACACTAAACACTTCTAGCGCTTTAAGCTCATATAGTATTCAACAGACCGATCATAGGTCTTTTCTGCATCAGATGAAAAATAGCATGCTGGAAGTTCACCGCGCTTTCTATGATATGCAACACACTCACAGCATAATCCTTTACGACTACAAGGATAGGTGCAGTTACACAACTGTTCTTTGTGTGATTCCATTTTGCATTGCATAGTATCACTCCACTGCAATATCAAAGATGATTTGATCGACCCACTCAATATCTCCAACCATTGATTCCAGTTCTGCCTTTGTATAATACCATGAGATATCTTTTTCTTCACCAGGGTCAAGTTGTGCATATGATTTTGAGCCCATTGCATACAGAAGATCTCCTGAAGCATTGTAAAAACTCATATCGATACTTCTTGCATGAGCCACAGTGTCGATATTTTTTGTAAAAATCCTGATGCTATAGACATCAGATTCTTCATTTACCACAAAACCATTTGCAATCTTTTCAGAAGAATATTTTTGACCTGAAGCTGTCGCCGTTTCACATTGTGTTATATTAATCAGATCAGATTGTCCCCTCTGAGTCCAATTTACAAACTCACCAGGATATTCAATTGGGTCGTTGTTTGTTGGATCTTGGGGAGAATCATTACCAGATAAAAGCACGTAGCCTATCGCAAGAGCAAAAATAATAATGATTCCCACGAGAGCATAGGTTAGAGTGCTGTTAGATTTTTTAGGAGGTTGTTTTTTACTTCTAGCAGTATTTGTCTGTTTTGCCATGTTTCATTTTTCTCCTTTTTTTTGACCAATAGGGCAAAGCTTTGTTTTTTCTTATAAAAGTATCGTTATTGCTTGAAGAAGATTAAAAATAAAAAAAGAAAAAGAGGGCTTCTCATTTAAAAAAATGAGAAGAGCTGCCCAAGAAATGGGAAGCGTTCTACAATAAATCCGATTACAGCGTTGATGAACTCAAGCAATGGGCTTTCTGGAGTATATGGCATTGTCACATCCATCGTACCCCAAGTGCTTTCTGCATCATTGATATCGACTGCTTTTGCCTTTAACACATAGGCTGTATCGATTGTTTCTCCAAGTCGAGTTGCATCAACCCACGTGTGAGATACTTCAACTGTTTCACCGCTTGCAATGTAGATGGTCTCTTCTGTTTCATCATCTCCCCAATCGATGATAAATTTGACATCATCACCATCGGGGTCTGTTGCAGTGAAATTAAAGGTGTATTCAGTTCCAAACTTACCTTCACTTGGGCCAGTGATAGTTGGCGTCTGTGGAGCGTTGTTGTCTACATTTTCAATTACAATTGAAATCGTATCAAGGTCGGAATAATATTCTCCATCCCATGCTCTTGCTGAAATCGCATATTCGCCGTTTTCAAGATTTGTGGTGTCATACTCAAAGTACCATGAGGATTTACCGACGGCAGAATAGTATGTTCCTTGAATGATGACCTCAACGCTTCTAATTGTGCTATCTCCATCTGGATCAGATGCACTTCCTTCAAAGCGGAGGTCTCCAGAGACAATAGCTCCATCGGAAGGACTTGAAATCTGTACAGATGGTGGCGAGTTTGTTTCATCAAAGACTGCAACACGTGTAGCCTCAGACCAAGAACTCTTTCCTCCAAAGCGATCTTGTGATTGTACACGGACACTGTATGTCTGAGATTGTGTCCAGCTATGAGATAATTCTAACTCTGTACCAGATGCAACCCAATCAGTCCAATCGCTGTAGGTACTATCTCCCCAGCTGACACGATATTGGATTTCATGGTTATCAGGATCTATTGAGCTAAATGAATATGTTGCTTCTTCACCTACTTCGACTTGAGTTGGACCACTTGGAGCATTAGGTGTTGATGGAGCATGATTTGGGGTTGAAATTGTAATCTGCAAAGCATTGGACCAAGGCCCTTCAACTTCATCAACGTCTCTTGCCTGTACTCTCACAAGATAATTTCCCTGTTCTTCCCAAGTGTAGGTCTGACTGACGGTTTGTCCCTCGGGAACAAAGCTTGACCAATCAGTGATATCTCCGCCAAAGTTCCAACGGTACTGTAAGTTTGAGTCATCTGGATGAGTTGCATAGCTTCTAAAAGTGTATGTCTCATTAATCTCGCCGTATTCTGGTCCCATTGGAGTCTGTGGGCGAGATGGTGTGGGTATGCCTGGGATGTAGGTCATTCCAAGATCTGGATTTCCCCAAAGTGCTCCCCACTCAAAAGTCTCATATTTGTTGTAGCTCCACAAACCATTTTGATACATGATACGAAGGGTATCAGTGTGCCCGCTTCCTTGAGTATGTGCAAGAGAAGTGACAGCAACAGTAAAGTAATAGTCCATTGACTGGCTTGATCCATCATTTGGTGAATTCCAGCCAGGAGATCCCAAAGCGACTTTTGTAGCACCAACAAATCCAACTCCGCCCTGCTTGATCATAGCTTTTCCAAGGTTAAGATGGTCTGTATCAGAATTACTACACGCATCGGCAAAAATGATTGCTGGATAGTTGTCGTTTAATGAAGTACAATCTGAGCTTGTGATAAATGCAGTTGAAGGATGGTAACGGTAACAGCCTGTTGGAGAACCATGTCCTGCCCAGTTGACGAATCCATATTGATTACTTCCCCAATCGCTGACGACATTTGTTCGTGTAATGTCTGCATCTGAGGAGTAGCTAGAATATCCTTGCTCATACATTCTGGTCTTCGTCCAGCTGTTAAACCAACTGTTAGAGACAATCTCTTCCATGAGTTCGGCGTTATCTGTTACTGGATTTGGGTCATTATCCCAGAAGAATGCTCCAAGAAGGAGAATGTTTTTCTTATATGAATTGTCAGCATTTTGTTCATAATCTGCTGATTTTTGACAGATGTTTGCAACAGTTGTAGGGTCGCTCCAAGGGATACGCCCTACATGGACTTCTGCAAGATAATCAATGGAATCGCTGTTTTCACCATAGTTGTGGTCGCCGTCAGAATCCCATGATGTAGAATCTGGGCTTGAAAGTTCAGCATAATAGAAATCAGTTTCTGGTGCACCATAGCCAAGGTCTTGAGCGGTTCTTCTCATCGGCACATCGTCGTAATCTCCGATAAGACAGACATATTCAATTCCCCAGGTGAGATACTTATCTCTTAGGAATGCTCTCATTTTTGCTGCTAGGTCATACCCACTGTATGTGTTGCTAATCCAGTCTGTTGTTGCCACGTAGACAGAGCGGCCTTTCATAGTTTCCCATGCAGTAAGAGCGGTGATGTCGTCTGTAAGTGAGTCAAGAGTGATTATGACATAATCATACGTGTCTCTGTCTGCGAGTGGTTGCTGGTTGTACCATTCGTAGGTATCGTAGTGATTGATGATTATTTCTGGTGCTTCAAATGGCGCATAGGCAATTTGGTTTTCTGCATCCATTTGAGTTTGCTCATCGGGGAAATCATAGTCGACAAATACTTCGATGTCCTCGTGATAGATAAGTGTCTTTGAAAGTGGATGATATGTAAATGGGGTGACTCGAACTTCGACAATGTTGTATTGTCGGTATCCTGAGGTTTGGACGAATTCAGCAATTTTCTCAGGATATGCTTCGTTGCTCCCATAGATACTTTGGTAGTTTGCCTCATATTCTGCCATTTGAGCAGAGTAGAGTTCTGATGTTTCGAGGTCCTCTAAGAGTGGAGCTGCAACAGGGACAGGCTCTATGTCGTATTCTCCCTCTAATACGATGTCGCTACCTGTGGTATAGGTGATATCTTTTACAATGGCACCTTGTGGTATTGCGATGAAGACAATCTTTGATGGGAGAGTTGGCCCACCTATTGTTGGGATTCTTCCCCAATCTTGCATCTCTATTGTTGTTCCTTGTTGGGACTCGATGATTGAATAGGGACTTTGCCCTATCTCTACGTCTAATCTCATTGGTGTTTCGTATTCTGCGCTTGCTATTGCTGAAAATGCAGTAGCTAGTAAGGCAAATACGACCAAAAATGAGGTTAAGGCTTTGAGTTTTGATCCTACTTTTGTTACCATAAATATATTCCCATCTTTCTATAGTGGGTTATTCCTATATAAATATTATTTAACAGTCTTTAAAAATTCTTCAACCTACTCAACGCATCTTTATTTTATGTAACTAAAGTTATAAATATTTTTACATGCTTCCATTTCAATTAAATGTAACTTTAATATCATATAAATTTATTATTATATTTCTATTAAAGAAAGGACCTATTGATAAATACTAACATGCATAAAACAGCTAAAATAAACTTCACAAAACAAAAAACTCTAAAGAGGCAGAAGCCTTAAATACACAAAAACCAGTCTAATAAATGGGGGAACACATCTTGAAATTTCCAACAAAAACATTATGCTTACTTCTTATCACTCTCTTACTTGTGAACATCATAACAAACGTCTCAGCAATAAAAAACCCAAACAAGGACGTCTGGACTGATGGAACATTTGAAGGCAACATTACCTTTGATCAAACAGCATACCAACTCCTTGGCAGAATCAACTTTGGTCGCACACCTCAAAGCGGTAGAATAATGTTCACTTACCAAGATGAAGAATCTCACTATACCACTCAAGCCTGGTATGCACATAACACACTCATAGCACTGCAAAGAGAACCACAACTCAAACTTCTCATAGGAAACATAAATGTAGAGCCAACAAGCATAATCATCCAACTCAATGCCCCACAAGCAGATATACAAGCAAACCTAACTGCATCCTATCTGCCACCCGTTACAGGGCACTACGGTATTGGAGTACAATCATATCATCTCATCGATGAATCGCGAGAAGAACTTCTTACCCAAGATCCTTCTGATGTGCGGGAATTCATGATAAAAATATGGTATCCAACCGCACCAGATGTACAAGGGGATCCCTACATCTACATGCCCCAAGTCATGTTTGACTGGCTCATGGGAAGAGCACCAATACCACTACCCCTTGTCGCAGAAACAGCCTATCTAGACGTGTGGCCTCATGGACAAACCGATGTTGCAGTATCTGAAGAGCAATCAACATTTCCTGTGGTAATCTTCTCACATGGCTATGATGGAACACTAGAAATCTATAGTTCCTTTATCGAAGAACTCGTCACAGAGGGCTATATTGTTGCTGCAATCAACCATCCCTACCTTGCCGGTGTTGTTGAATTCCCCGATGGACGAACACTCTACTGCCAAGACATCAACAACCCAGATGATCCCAACTACTACGACAACGCTCTTCGTACCATCATCGACGATGCAAAATATACACTAGACTATCTTGAAGCACTCAATGAATCCTCGTCACTTTTCATGGGTAAACTCAACTTAGATGCCATTGGAATGTATGGCCACTCCTTTGGAGGAGCCTGCACCTCGATTACCTGCTATGAAGATGAGCGAGTCGATTGCGGCCTTACTCTTGACGGAGTCGTTGTCCCAGATCTACTCTCTGGAGGTATTGACAAACCATTTTTCATGATGACTGCAGATGGCCGACTCAACTCAACAGGAAATAACTATCTCTGGGAAGAACAAGACTCTGATATCTACAAAATGAGCATCATTGGTTCTTCACACTTTGGCTATACCGATGTAGGACTACTTCTCTCACATATGATACCAAACATCCCACAAAAACTCCTTGGCTTTGGAACAATAGATGCCAAACTTATGACACAAATCGTTAGATCTTTTGTAGTAGAATTCTTTGACTGCTACCTCAAAGGAGAGCCCCAACAAGACATCATCGACCTTTCCGACTACTACCAAGACAACGTTGAATTTCTCTACAAATAGATACTACGACATCATTAAATAGAGCTTTACTATCACAGCACTCCACACATGAGCCAAACACATTCACCAATAACAGCATTGCTCTTTGATCTTGACGGGACACTCATCGACAGCCTTCAAGCATGGATCAACGGCATCAACGAAGCACTCACCCATCATGGCTACCCAACAGTTAACAAGGACGAATTCATCAAACAATTCTGGGGAAAAGACAGAGAATTTTATCAAAAACAGATCAACTATCCAACAGAAGTGCTCACCGACTGCCTTAAATTCTATTCAAATCATCTCCACGAATCAAAGCTTTACTCTGACACCATAGAAACACTTGACCAACTCAGCACCTACAAAAAGGCAATTGTTACCAACACACCCAAACACTACACTACAAAAATCGTACAAAACCTAGGGATAAGCCACTACTTTGATGCCATTCTCACCGAAGATGACGTCACGCACGCAAAACCACATCCAGACATGATGAACAAAGCACTGAGGCTTCTCAATGTAACATCTGATCAAGCACTAGTCATCGGTGATACCGACAACGATGTCATCAGTGCCCATCAAGCAGGCATCACCACCATTGGAGTCAACTATTCTGGAGCAGACTACACGATTCAAAAACTCAGCGAATTACCACCACTACTACAGCAGCTTAAAAATCGCCCTGCATCCCTTCAATCTCCCTAGCAGAAAACACCGGACCATCACGACACACATACACCCCACCAATATTACAACGACCACATTTTCCTACACCACACTTCATGCGCTGCTCAAGAGTCGTAAAAATCTGGTCTTTTGAAAAACCAAAACTCTCAAGCAACTCAATAGTCACCTTGATCATAACCGGCGGACCACAAGTTATCGCAACGCAATTTTTAGCATCAGGCTTGAGTCGAGCAAGATTATCTGGGACAAAGCCAACAAAATACTGACACTCAGATTCACTGGAACAGTCAACAGAAAGATGCACATTGACATCATCACGACACGAGATATTGTTTAACTCATCAAGAAAACACAATGCACCCTCATCGCTTGCACCATACAATACATCAATAGAGCCAAAATCTGCCCTATTCTTCTTATCAAGCACAAAACCAATCACAGAACGCAACGGCGCCTGACCAATACCGCCACCAACAAACAACAAATCCTTTCCCTTCCACGATTCAACATCAAAAGAATTTCCAAACGGACCACGAACTGATAGCACATCACCTATTTCTGCTTCATGAAGAGCAGAGGTGACTTTTCCATGACGCATGACGCTTACCTCAAAAAAATCATGCACCATAGAATTAGAAGAAAGTGCAAACATCGATTCTCCAACACCAAGAAGGCCTACCATCACACACTGACCAGCACGATAAGAAAACTCCTTTTTTTTCTTCTCATCAACAAGTTCTAAGCGAAATGTCTTAATTGGCCTGCTGCCACCAGACTCAAGCTTAATATCAACAATACGAGCAAGTGAGGGAAGATAGACATTTTCTTTCATTTCTTTGCCTCCCAACAACCATTGACCAACTCAGCAATATCGATGTTTACCGGACACAGCCGAACACATCTGCCACAGCCGGTACATCCAAAGAAATCATACTCATTTTTCATCCACACAAACTTATGAAATACCCTGTTTCTCAACCGATTGAGGCGATCTGGACGAGGATTATAGCCACTTGCATGAACAGAATACTCAGGATACATACACGAATCCCAAATCCTCAAGCGCACACCACCCTGTCTATCAGACTCATCTTGCATATCAAAACAATAACACGTTGGGCAGACAAATGTACACACACCACAACCGATACAGCTTTCAGAAACCTTCTCCCAATATTTGCTGTTAAAAACAGATTCAAGATGCTTTTCTACGCCCTGTGTCTTCACAGACTTTTTTATCGATTCCTCTGCATTTTTAAGTGTTTCATCCCGCTTGTTTAAGGCTTCTTTTAAAGCATCTGATATCATGGATGCCTCTGTAACAAGTTTTTCACCAACATCAGAGCAAATCGATACTACAAACCCATCATCTACTTTTGAAAGTAAGAGATCCAAACCTTGCTGACCACCAGGACTACCACCGACACTACTACAAAAACATGTCACATCTGGCTTGATACAACTCATACCAATCAAAGCAACATTTTTGCGTCTCCTAGCATACAACCCTTCATCAACGTTTTCTGAAAACACCCTATCAAGTTCCCAGATGCCCCGAGCATCACAAGGACGAAGACCAACTACAACAACCCTGTCTTTTTCTTCAACATCACTTACACTTGGACCATCATCACCATTTGCAAAAGAAAACAACACCTCGGTCTGTGCCAAGACAGCTTTCTTTGCACTCATATTTGACTTAGCCGCATCTTCTAAAACAAGCTCAGATACAGAAGAAGCTTGACAAAACCGCACTACTCCTTGGTTATCACGCACTGGGCCAAGCAGCTTAGCATCACGACAACAAAAATTCAAAAACTGCTCCAAATCTTTTGTGCAAATAAACAACTCCTTCATAGCTAGCACTCCCCCGACATCACAAACTCTTCTGGATCATTTGGATTAAAAGCAGCTAGCACCGGTTTTCCCTTCGGGTCAAGACCCGCCTTATGATCAAATCGAGACAAACACGACTTCTCAAGTTTTTTATTAAGTAGCATCAACGGAATATCAACAGGACATGCACGTTCGCACTCGCCACAGCCAATACAACGACCTGCAAGATGCATCGCACGCATAATATTCCATCCACCACACTCAGAAGAATCAACAGAGCGCAACAACCACTGCGGCTCTAACAACTCCGCCATACACTGCGGACAATAACACAGAGGACACGCATTACGACATGCATAACATCGAATGCATTTTTCAAACTGAGCAGTCCAAAACTCCCAACGCTCCTCTAAAGAGTGTTTCTCAAAATCTTCCACTTCAGAATACCTATATTTCTCTGCAGCATCACGTTTTTCTCCAACCAGCACATCATAGACTACAGGTGTTTGGTACTCACAACACGAGCACCTCTCAAGCGATACTTCAGAACGATTCACCGAAATCTTTTTGTTGTCAACAACAAAATCAAGCTTCTTTTCATCAAAGCCTACTAGCTCAAAGGAGCTGCCTTCAGGGAGCATGTTTTGGACTTTTTCTGCTTCAACTACACCAGCACACGATACACCAATAAGTTTTACTTTTTCTCTGTTCACACCGCTTTCCTGTATCAACTGTACCACTGCACGGCTGTCACAGCCTTTGACCACCACGCCGACAGACTCCTCAGGCTTACGATACTTCAGATACCTTACAAGATTAGCTGAGCACAGCGGTGAAAACACCAACTTTTTTACATCCTCTTTAGAACGAATAAAAAGCGGACGAGTACCTACACCAAAAGAGGCAGCTTGATAGCCAATAACATAAGACAACTTCTCATTTTCAAGTAGATCTGCAACTACTCCACGGAGTTTTTCTTGCAACTCTACCATTTCTTCTCCCTCCTCAACTGCTGCATAGGGCCAAGAATTTTTACCTGTTCAGTTACCGAGCGCACTACTTCAGCAAAATTACCTCCCTCAGAAGCACTTACCCAAGTCACCGACAATCTCTTTGGATCTATTCCTATAAACTCAAGGAGATCACGCAACAACGCCATCCTTCTTCTAGCAAAATAATTACCTTGGTCATAATGACAATCTGCAGGATGGCACCCACCAATAAGCACACCATCAGCGCCCTCCATAAACGCATTGATTACAAACATAGGATTCACCCGCCCACTACACATCACCCGAATCACACGCACATTTGCAGGATACTGAAGACGACTCGTACCAGCTAAATCAGCCCCAGCATAACTACACCAATTACACAAAAAAGCAACAATGTTTGGTTCAAAGACCTCACAAGAAGTATCATCAGACATACAAACTCACACCTCCGAAAGCACACGAATCATCGATAAAATCTGTTTATCACTAAAACCCTTCTGCTGCACTGCACCAGTAGGACAGCCACCAACGCAACTCCCACATGCCTGGCACAATCCTTCATTTACCTTTGCATGAGCAATCATCTTGCCGTTGATTTGCTCTTCAGCAATCTCAACAGCATTATACGGACATACCCTCACACAGACTTCACAAGCACAACAAAGCAACGGATCAACAACAGCAATATTTGCTTCTGCTTCAAGCGATGGCTGTGAAAGAATGGTTGCCGCACGAGCAGCAGCTGCTTCTGCTTGAAACACACACTCGCCAATAAACTTGGGAAGATGGCAGCTTCCAGCTAAAAACACACCTCGTGTGCTACAATCGACAGGGCGAAGCTTCACATGGGCCTCTAAAAAGAATCCATCATCATTTAGTGGAACCTTCCAGTGCTTTGAAACCAAAGATCCATCAAGAGGTGCAGCAAGACCAGTAGATAAGACAACATGGTCTGCAGAAAGCAGTACTTCTTCATCAAGAAGCCTATCAAAGACCTTTACCACAAGGCCTTGTTTTTGTTGTTCGACGACAGGCAAATTTTCTAGATCGTATTGAAGGAATATCACACCGTTTTCACGAGCAAGCTTATAGTATTTCTCCAAAAATCCATAGGTCATCATATCTCGATACAAGATATAGACCTCAGCATGAGGATTTAACTCTTTGATATGAAGCGCATTTTTTAGGGCATGAAGACAACAGATCCTACTGCAATACGGACGCTCTTTTACTCTAGACTCCACACATTGGATCATTACAAAGGACTCAGCAGAAGAAATAGAATCTTCTCTACAATCTCTTAAATATTCTTCAAGCTCTGTTTGCGTCACCACACAAGGATACTTTCCATATCCATATGAGGATGGTTCATACTCATCACTGCCGATACAAACAACCGTTACGCCATGATTTATTGCGATTTCGCCTTTCTTTGTCTTAAGAGTTGAAGCATACGATCCCACATACCCAGATACCTCTGATACTACAGCATCAGTATAAATCTCAATCAACTTGTTTTTCTTTGCTTCAGCAATGCGATTCTTTAACAGTTCAGCAACATCATAGCCTTCAACCGTTGAAGAAATACGTCTTAAAAAACCACCCAATTGCTTGTCTTTTTCAACTACTGCAACAGGAAAACCCTGTTTTGCAATAGAGAGGGCCACAGAGAGGCCAGAGATACCACCTCCAATCACCAACGCCTTCTTTTTGACGGGAATAGAACTCTGAGCAATCGGCGAGAGAAGCTTTGCTTTTTCAACGGTCATCTCAAGAAGTTTTTTTGCCTTGTTTGTTGCGGCAACAGGATCGTTAGTATGCACCCATGAGCACTGCTCACGGATATTAGTCATCTCCAAGAGATGAGGATTTAATCCAGCCTCACGAAGACTCTTTTGAAACAACGGCTCATGAGTCCTTGGAGTGCAGGCTGCAACCACCACACGATTCAAATCATATTTTTTAATGATTCTTCCAAGGACTTTTTGCGTATCCTCAGAACACGTATACATATTGTCGCTTGCAAACACCACACCTGGAACCCGACGAATAGAGCGCACTACCTCTTTAACATCAACCACTCCACCAATATTGATGCCACAATGACACACAAAGACACCAACGCGAGGTTTTTGACTCCACACATCACGCTCTGGCGGAAACTCTTTTTTTGAGACCAGCGTGCCACGAGCATCAGACAACAACTCGCCAACTTTAGCTGCTGCAGCAGAAGCCATCATTACACTTTCAGGAATTGCCATCGGCTCAACAAAAGAGCCCACTGCAAACACACCAGGACGCACTACGACAGGATCAAGATTTTGAGTAGACACAAAGCCAAACTCATTTTCAGATAAGCTAAGTCTGTTCATCAACTCTGTGCGACTATCCTGTACCATGCACAACCCAACAGATAAGACCACCATGTCAAAGACATCGTGATGCAGCGTGCCACATTCATCCTCATAGATGATACGAAGACTTTCATCTTCAAGTTCTTCAATCTCAGAAACCCGAGACCGCACATAGGAGACTTTGTGTTTTTCTTTTGCGTTGTTGATGTAGCGGTCAAAATCTTTTCCAAACGTCCTTAAATCAATATAAAACACTGTCGGCTCAATTGAGCTATCATGTTCTTTTGCAATGACTGCTTGTTTTGCCGTATACATACAACACATCGAAGAACATTGTTCATTTCCAGAGGTTGGATCACGACTACCAACACACTGCACCCAAGCAACACGCTTTGGATGAGCACCGTCACTTCTACGAAGAATCTTTCCTTGAGTGGGCCCTGAGGCAGAAAGCATACGTTCGAACTGAAGACTTGACAGCACATTTTTACAGCGACCAAAACCAAGTTCTCGACGAACAGAAGGATCAAAGGCAGATGATCCCATAGCAAGAACAACCGCACCTGCTTTAAGAACTCGCGATTCTTCTTTCATCTCATGATTAATCGCACCCGTCTTACATGCCCGTACGCACTTCATACAATCGATACAAGCACGATGAATCCCATCACCTATCTTATCGATTGCAAACGCATTTGGAATCGCCTGAGGAAACGGCTTAAAGACCGCTTTTCTCTCTGAGAGGCCATACTCAAACTCATTTGGCATATCGATTGGACAGACCTCAGAGCACTCACCACAAGCAGTACACTTGTCAATATCAACATACCGCGGATGGACCATCACCTCAACAGAAAAATCGCCAGGTTCACCCTCAATTTTTTGCATCTCAGTGCTGGTTAAAATCTCAATGTTTGGATGACGAGAACAATCCACAAGCTTAGGGGACAAAATACACATCGAACAATCATTTGTTGGAAACGTCTTATCCAAGAGCGCCATCACACCACCAATACTTGGCAAGCGCTCAATCAAAAACACTTTTAAGCCCATATCAGCCAAATCAAGACTTGTCTGAACACCAGCAATACCACCACCAACAACCACCACTGAGCCAATGTGAGATTTCTTCTTCATCTTAGCTTTTCACCTCCGGACGAGAAAAGCCATCACGTTCAGCAAGTTCCCTAATTGCACTCATCAACTTAGGAATCTCAACGCCCTGAGGGCACTGTGTTAAACACCGATAATGGGTCGAGCATATCTCAACAAAACGATTCTCAAAGACTGCATCTTTACGACCTAACATCACTGCACGAATCACTCGGCGAGGAGAATAGAGTTTGTCCAACTCACGCTCCGGACAACCTGCTGTACAAGTACCACATGAAAAACACTCATACAATCCTTTACCTTGCTCATCACCCACTACACGATACTTAAGAGAAGGATCAAGCGAAGAAGACTTCTTCTCTTCATCTTTTGATTGCTCAAGTAGACGAACACTTCTCAGCGTGTTCATCAACTCTTTGACGTTTACTTCCTGAGGACACTTCTCAAGGCAACGATAATGGGCACTGCACACCCACACAAACATACTCTCATAGACTTCTTCACGGAGCCCAAGAAGAGCTTTGCGAATCACGACACGAGGATTCCAAGCAACCTCTACTTCCCGCTCAGGACACCTTGCAGTACAGGCACCACATGCATAACACTTCAAGATACCTTCACCTCCAGGAGTCTTTGCAATCTCAAACTTAAAGGAAGGATCGATTTTTTTGGAATCAATCACCGGCATACCTACTTTTCTCCTATACTTTGATACTCATCTTCACGATACACGATTGTTGGAATCTTTTCTTCTAAATCGACTCCAGGATGATAGGAAAACTCCTGCTGTGCCTTTTCCGCTCCAGGTATAAAGACTTCCATTAGGGGGATTCCTACAGGACAGGCTTGTTCGCACAACCCACACTGCACACAGGATAAAATCATATGATGCATCCTGCCTAGTTGGAAGAGAAGTGTGTCAGATGGAAGCTTCAAAGCGCCTTTGCGTTTTGACCGTCGCATATACTTGTATGCTTCTGCATCAAAAACAGAGGATTCATACAGACACTCTTTACAATAACAAATCGGGCACACTGACATACAATTATGACAATTGATGCAAGAATCAAAAAACTCAACAAGACCATCAGTACCTTTGTTTGCCACTTCATCAACAAATTTTTTTCTTGCTTCATCCTTGCTTTTTCTCACCTGTTCAACTGCTTTGTCATGGTCTGCAACAGGACCTTCAACGATCCCTTCAACCTCTTCTAAGACCTTGTTTCCCTTCTCAGATAACGATTCAACAAACACCTCGTTTGGAAAATCTATGCCAAAACAGCCAATCACCATATCACAAGACACAGGAAATGGGTCTTTGCAAACCCGACAAGCCGAGCGAAGCCTTGAATCAAGACCACCATTTAGTGCTTCAACAGCAGATGTCTTTTTTGCCTCAAAGCCATTAACTGATACAGTCCCAGGACACTCCACACCGATTAAGACTACATTTTCAAGACGAATCTGATTAAGTTTTACCAACTCAACAAGAGCACGCATCTGACAGGCTTTAAGTACCACTCCAACAGGCTTTTCAAAGCCCTGAAACTTTGTCAAACGAGATACTACCTGCGCACCAGAAGAAGCAAGGACGGGTGCAAACACATCAGCATCTAGCAGCTCAGCATCAGCTACCAGAGAAGGAAACACACTTTTACCAGATGGCACCATCTGATCGACAACAACAGCATCAAGCACCTGCTTTTTAAGAAGCGATTTAAGCATAGTATTTACCGCATTTGTTGCAGAGCCATCACTTGATTTTAACACACCACGAACCATACACAATCACGCTCCCTACAAATCCCACTTCCCCGACAATGGATTAGGACCCAACTTTCTAATCTCCTCAGTCATCTTTGTCACGGTTTCTGCAAACAACTGGCCTTCTGAAGCAGAAATCCACCGAATCCACACACGCTCTTTTTCAAGACCAAGTGTCTCCATGATTTTATAGAGTAAAACCATCCGACGACGAGCCTTATAATTTCCATCAATATAGTGACAATCGCCAGGATGACAGCCACCAACAAACACACCATCTGCTCCCTCAAGAAGAGCACGGATGATATACATCGAATCAACAGAGCCACTACACATCACACGAATGATACGGATATTTGGAGGATACTGAATACGACTGGTTCCAGCCAAATCGGCTCCTGCATAACTACACCAATTACACAAAAACCCAACAATCTTTGGTTCAAACGACTCTTCTTTTCCTTTATCTTCTACCATACACATCCTACTCCAAACAAGCATCAATCATAGAAATAATCTGACGTTTCGTAAACGTATTTTGTTGATTTGCCCCATTAGGACATACTGCAGCACAAGCACCACATCCCTGACAGAGAATCGAGTTGACCACAGCAATTCCATCTTCTTCATCAAAAGAAATCGCCTCATAAGGACAGACCTCAAGACACAGTTTACATCCCGAACAACTGCGGTTTTTAATCGAAGCAATATTTCCTTTTGTCTCTAAAAACTCCTTTGAAAGAATCGTTGCTGCACGAGCTGCAGCAGCCTTTGCCTGCACAATAGATTCTTCTACAAAACGAGGACTATGAGCAAGACCACAGACAAACACACCATCGACTGCAAAATCAACCGGACGAAGCTTCACATGGGCTTCTGAGAAGAACCCATCAACATCTAACGGAGCTTTTAACAACTTTGAAAGAGCAGAGTTATCTGCTGGAACAACACCACATGAAAGTACTACTCTATCTGGATGAAACACTATCTTTTTTCCAAGCAAAAGCTCATCTGCTTCTACCTCAAGGCTTCCATCAGAATGAACATGAACCTTAGGTTCTGCATCATCATCAAAACGAACAAAAAGCACACCCATCTTACGTGCTTTTGCATACAACATATCCTCCCTAAAACCAAAGGTACGGATATCCCGATACAAGACATAGACAGAGGCATCGGAATTAAGCTCTTTGAAGGCAATTGCATTTTTAATTGCCTGAGAACAACAAATCCTGCTACAATAGGGATGGTCCTCATTTCTTGAGCCCACACACTGAATCATCACCACTTCATCCAGATTCAGAATCGACTCATCCTCTTCATATATCTGAGATTCAAACTCAGTCTGTGTCACCACTTTTTCACTTCTAGAAAAACCATATTCGGAGGGCTCATATGGAACTGCGCCAGAAGCAATAATCACCACTCCATGATTTACCACAACAGGTGACTTACGACCATTCACCCGAATCTTACTTTCAAAATTGCCTACATAGCCAGAGAGCTCAACAACCTCTGAGCTTGCATAGACACGAATATTTGGATGAGCATCAACAAGACCCACCACCTGCTCCAGACGACGGACTGGGTCTTCTCCACGCACACCAAGATAAATCTCACGCATATGACCGCCAAGGACCGGTTCACGCTCAACAAGACTTACTTCATAGCCCTGATCTGCTAATGCAAGAGATGCAGACATACCAGAGATACCACCACCGATTACCAACGCATGCTTTGTCACCGGCACACGCAGATGAGAAACAGAAAACAGATCGCTTGCTTTTGCAACTGCCATTCTTACACTATCAAGAGCTTTTTGTGTTGCAAGCTCAGGATTGCTCTTATGCACCCAAGAATTCTGATCACGGATATTAGCCATCTCAAAGAGATGAGGATTAAGGCCAGCTTGCCTTAACGTCTCCTGAAACAAAGGTTCATGAGTCCTTGGAGTACATGAGGCAATCACCACCCTATTAAGATTCATCTCAACAATCTTATCGCGCATTGCATCCTGACTATCCGTTGAACACGTAAACGTACTCTCATCAGCATACACCACGCCGGGAAGGCCTTGAGCATATTCAACCACACGAGCAACATCAACAGTACTTGAAATATTGATACCACACCGACAGACAAACACACCGATTCTTGGCAGCTCATCAAGAAGTCGCTCATTAGGATAGATCTTCTCAGTTACCTCTGATCCACGAGCAGCACTAACAATTCCTGCAGCATCTGCTGCTGCAGCTGATGCCTGTGTCACACTCTCAGGAATATCTCTGGGTTCTACTGCAGCACCTGCTGCAAACACTCCCTTGCGAGTCGTCAATGTCTGCTCAAAGATATCTGTTCTCAAAAAATTATACTCATTAAGATTCACTTCAACAGCAGCAGCAAGACTTCCAAGACTCTCACAGGGCTGAAGACCCACTGACAAGACCACCATATCATAGCGTTCAGAATCAAGCTCTCCAGATTCATGTTCAAAATGAATCAACAAATCTTTTGACTGTCTGTCCATCTCCACACGAGGAATGCGGCACCTACGATACACCACACCATACTCATCTTTAGCACGATTATAATAGCGCTCAAATCCTTTACCAAAACTGCGCATATCAATCTGATAGATATGAGTCTGCAAGCCCTCCACATGTTCTTTTACAATCACCGCTTCTTTTGTTGCATACATGCAACACACACTAGAACAATAGGGATTACCACAACTCTCATCACGAGAGCCAATACACTGCAACCATGCAATCTTTTTTGGCGTCTTACCATCAGACGGACGCTTCACATGCCCTCCAAAAGGACCAGAGGCAGACAACATCCGTTCAAACTCAATGCTTGTGAGTACATTTGGATACAACCCATAGCCAAGACTATCGCCAAAGGGTGGTTCATACTCATCAAAACCAGGAGACAAAATCACAGAGCCGACTTCAAGAGTCTTTTCAACAGCAAGCATGTCATGGTCAATTGCATTGAGTCCACAATACAGCACACACTGCTCACATTCACAGCAGCCAGCACAATTCAAACATCTACGCGCTTCAATCACTGCACGCTCAAACTCAAGGCCATTGTTTACTTCAGAAAAATCAGAGACACGCTTTTTTGCAGGCAGAACTGTTTCTTTTTGACGCTTTTTTTGTTCTCTTGAAGCCCACCAAGGAATACCGACTGCTTCAAAGCCAGGATCGCGATCTTCAAACAGATCAACGCTTCGTAAAAACCGATCAATTGATTCTGCAGCACGATGACCTGCAGCAATAGCATCAACGGCAGAAGCAGGACCCGAGAGCGCATCACCACCAACAAAGATGTCCTCAATATTTGATTGAAGAGATGTTGGATTGCCTTTTAAAAAACCATCTTTTTTCTGTTTTAAGACTCCAAGACCAGTACTGTCAAGCGACTGGCCAACAGCTAAGATGATGTCATCTGCTTTTAGTAAAAACTCAGAATCCTCAACCTCAGAAACAGACCTTCTTCCTGACTCATCAGCCTCACCCAACTGCATCTCTACACAACGGATACATGATGGGTTCTGCTCAGAATAACCAACAGGATTAGATAAAAACCGAAATACAACGCCCTCTTGACGAGCAGCAGCAATCTCTTCATCATGAGCGGGCATCTCATACTCAGAGCGTCTATAAAGCACCTCAACAGAAGCACCTAAACGAATAGCACAGCGCGCTGCATCCATAGCAACATTACCACCACCAACAACCACCACTTTTCGATTTGAAAACTCACCAGATGAAAACTCCTGCGAATTTATCTTATGGAGAAACGACACTCCATCATGAACACACGGACCATCTTCACTGCACTGCTCAAGGCCAATCAAACGACCCTTCTGTGCACCAACAGCTACAAAAAACGCATCAAAACCCTGCTTACGAAGATTTTCAAACGAGATGTCTTTTCCAAGACGCATGTTTGTTTTAATCTCAAAGTCCGATTCCTCACAAAGAATGTTTATCTCTTGTTCTAACACATCGTTTGGTAGTCGATAGCTTGGAACACCATAGCGAAGCATACCACCAGCATATTCTTCTGCTTCAAAGACCACTACTTCATAGCCCAATAATGCAAGATCAGATGCAGCAGTCAACCCAGCAGGCCCACTGCCAATTACTGCAACTTTTTTCCCTTCGCCACTTCGAGGCTTATGATTGGGATTAATTGCTTTTTCAAGTGACTTTTGTCTTACCAACTCTCTATACTCAGAGAGCACTTTTGGATTTTTAAGCACATATTCTGCAACAGCACGCCTCAACGCACAAATCGAGACAGACTCATCAATCTCAGAGCGATTACAGCCCTCCTCACAAGGATGATAGCAGATTCTGCCCATCGAGCCAGGCAGAGGGATTGTTTGTCTAATCAACTCATAGGCTTCAGCCCAACGCTCATCAGCAACAAGAGCAACAAAACCCTGCACATTTAATCCTGCAGGACACTCAAGCACACAAGGACTCTTACCAGGTTCTTTTGAGATTGCAAACGCATTTGGAATTGCTTGAGGAAACGGTTGGAAAATCGCAGTTCTTTCTCCAAGGCCTTCATCAAAAATAGAAGGCATAGTCACAGGACAATGCAGCACACAATCCCCACAGCCATTACACTTGTCCAAATCAACAAAACGAGGCTGCATACGTACATCTACAGAAAAATGGCCTGGACTTCCCTTCACAGCCAATACTTCCGTATTGGTGAGAAGCTCGATGTTTTCATGACGGCCCGTTGTCACCAACTTAGGTGCAAGAATACACATCGAACAATCATTTGTTGGAAACGTCTTGTCAAGCTGTGTCATCACTCCGCCAATCGAGAGGTCCTTTTCCACCAGATAGATCTTAAAGCCAGCATCAGCAAGATCCAGTGCAGACTGAATACCACTAATGCCACCCCCAATCACCATCACAGAACCTTTCACATCATTAGTTTTACCAGAGCTCATCACAACACACCATACATCTAGACAATATCATCAACCATATCCATGAGTTGTTTTCGTGTAAAATTCTTATGAATACTTGCATTACTTGGACAAGCAACAATACATGCGCCACAGCCAGCACACAAAGCGCCTTCCACTACTGCAATACGCTTAATTTCATCAAGAGACCGGGCATTATAGGGACATACATCAATACACACACCACAACCAGTACAGGCATCAGGGTCCACTGCAGCGATAAGTGGGTCAATCTCCAGTTCTTTTTGTGACAGAAGCGTTGCGGCACGAGACGCTGCACCACTTGCCTGAGCAACAGAATCACAGATATCTTTAGGTGCCTGACAACACCCACCAACAAACACACCACCAACAAAGGTGTCCATCGGACGCAACTTTGGATGAGCCTCAAGTAAAAAGCCATCAGCACTCTGCGTGAGATGAAGCAGACGAGCCAGCTCATCAGCACCAGTTCTTGGTACAAGAGCAGGGACTAAGACCACCATATCAGAAGACACCTCAAAGAGCTTTGATGTTGTCGTATCAAACACATCCATCTTCAATTGGCCATCTGCTTGGACCCGAACCTCAGAGGGCCGACCCCGAAACATGTTTGCACCGATACCACGGATTTTTCCATAAAACTCTTCATAGCCTTTTCCAAACGCACGGATATCATTGTAGCAGATGTTGATTTCAAGATCCTCAAATTTTTCATCTAACAAAAACGCTTGTTTTAGTGCACTCATACAGCCGATACGACAACACCAACTACACTGCGAGACATCACGACTTCCAACACACAGAATATAGGTTATGCTTTTTGGCTTCTTACCATCTGATGGACGGGTGATCTCCCCTTTTGTTGGGCCAGACGAACTAATCAAGCGCTCCATCTCAAGAGAGCTGAGCACATCAGCAGAATGATTATACGAATACTCGCCAAGAGCTGAGACATCAAGTAGATCATAGCCAGTTGCAACAACGATTGCACCGACCTTTTTTTCAATTACTTCGTCTTTTTGATCAAAATCAATTGCTTTTTGACCACAGGCGTCTCGACAAGGAGGACTCTCCCCACATTTGCCACGAGTTAAAAACAGACACGATGAATCATCAATCGTACACTTCAAAGGAATAGCCTGAGGAAACGGCATATAGATAGCACCACGCTTTCCAAGGCCAAAATCAAACTCATTGTCAATTCTGTCTTTAAGCCTACAGACAGCAATACAATCCCCACAGCCAGTACACTTGTCTAAATCAACATAGCGTGCCTTCTTTTTGATTTTTACAGAAAAATTGCCGATGCTTCCCTCGACCGATTCAACTTCGGCATAGGTTAACAGTTCAATGTTTGGATGATTCTGCACCTCCATCATCTTAGGAGTCAGAATACAAGAAGAACAATCAAGGGTTGGAAACGTCTTATCAAGCTGAGCCATATGCCCGCCAATTGTTGGCTCACGTTCAACTAAGGTTACATGAAACCCATCATCAGCAAGATCAAGTGATGCCTGAATGCCAGAGATACCGCCTCCAATCACCAAAGCATCTTGCACCACATCGATTTTTGAGCGCTCAAGAGGTTCTAACAAGCGAGCCTTTGCAACACCACTGCGAAGAAGTGTCTTTGCTTTTTCGGTTGCAAAATCTTTGTTTTCATGAGACCAACTGCACTGCTCACGGATATTGACAATCTCAACACGATAGGGGTTTACACCACCCTCTAACACCACGTTTCTAAACGTCTGTTCATGCATACGAGGGCTACAGGAGGCAATGACTACTGCATCAAGCTTGTAGTCTTTGATGGTGTCTTTAATGAGTGTTGCACCAACATCAGAGCACATATATTTGTAGTCTTTAGAGACGACTACTCCTTCAAGAGTCTCTGCAAAGCTTCTGAGTTTTTCAATATCTATTTTTTGTGAGATATTGATGCCACAATGACAGACAAAGACTCCGACACGACGTTTTTTTGCCATCAAAATACCTCCTCAAATTTTTGCATCGGAGACTGATTTAAAAACAGGCCAAGTTTTTTTGAGTCAACACCCAAAGCAAGACCAAGGAGCTGTGTAAAATAAAGGACTGGCACATCCAGTTTTGCTGCAACAGTCTCAGCTGCTTTTTGCTGTCTTGCATCAAACATCTTATGACACCACGGACAGACATCAACAAAACAAGAAAATTCAGCATCTTTGACTGCTTTTAGCTTCTGACCAGTCTTAGTCAATGCAGATTCTAATAAGTTAAACTGAACAATTCCGCCACAACAATCAAGTTTTTCAGGATAAAAGGGAGCTGAGCCACCACAGATTTTAATTATTTCTTCCATCTTTTTTGGCTGTTCAGCATCAACAGGCCGCCCAATCACAGTTGGTCGTAATAGATGACAACCATAATGGGTTGCAACAGAGATATCTTTTAACGGTTTTTTCACAAGTTCTTCAATCTTCTCAAGACCTACAACATCATAGAGCAGATCAACAACATGATAGAGCTTTGCAGAACCATGATACTCTAAGTCTTCTGAGCCAAGCTTTTCATTGATACGTTTTTTTAAAGACTCATCAGAGCCAAGAACATGCATACAATCAGAAAGTGCAAGATGACACATCGCACAAGGAGCTAAGATATCAAGACCTTCTTTTTCAGCAAGAGCAATGTTTCGAGCAGAAAGATAGAGTGTCATCAACGCATTGACACTTTTCATCGGCTCACCACAACATGAAAAGCCTTGCAAATCAACCAGCTCAATGCCTACAAGAGGCATGACTTCTCGAACAGACAACTCATAGCCATACTGCTCTGTTGGCATGGAACAGCCAGGAAACAAAGCAAGCTTGATTTTTTGGTCTTTGGTTTTTTTCTCAGCCATTTGCTTACACCTTCTCCATAGCAAGAGCCATAAAACCAGCTTGGAACTTCTGAGCATCAACAGGTTTGCTTAATGGTGGAAGACCAAGGTCGTCTCTTGATACTGTTTTTCCATCCTGCGTTGGCACTGACTGCACATCAGAGACAAGACCGATGCTCATCAGACTCTGCATCATCTGAGTATAACTACCTGGAATCTCTTTACCTGATGCAACTGCCATATTTTTAAGTGTGAACAAGACACTTACTGGCGGAACAGCCTGAGGACAGCGCTGCCAACACTTAAAACAACTCATACACGTCCAGATGATATCACTGTTGAGCATCTCATCGACAAGACCACGTTTGAGTAATGCGATTATCTTGTGGGGTTCTAATTCAAGCAGTTTATGTGCTTCACAGCCAGCAGTACATTTCCCACACTGATAGCACAGCTCAGAAACCTCCTCCTGCAGTCTCTTCAACCTATTATTAATCTCAGACCTTTCACCTACTTGAGGTGAACTCATAGAAGTCAAATCAACTATTGTCATCTAACATCACTTCGAATGCTACAACCTCAACACAATACGTATAGCGCCCGGGTGTTCAAAAATCTATCCTGGCCTTCTATATAAAGATATCAATATGACAATCGGCATTTGCCGAAACTCTCTTATGAATCTGTTGAAAATTACAGAGTCAAAGACAGCAGAGCATTCACTATTTAAACAACCAGACCATACCAAAAAAGGCGAGGTAGAAACCCCATGACAACCGATGTAGAGAGTCTGCTAAACAAAGCACATGAGCCAGGTCGAAAGGCAATGAAAATGCATCCTTACTACAAAGGAAAAATAGAAATCAGTCCCAAGTGCCGCATCAAAGACTTCCAAGACTTTGGCATCTGGTACACCCCAGGTGTTGCAGAACCCTGCAAAGACATACAAAAAAACCCAGAACAAGTCTACACTCATACCAACAAATGGAACACCGTTGCTGTAATTTCTGATGGAACACGAGTCCTAGGACTTGGAGACATAGGACCTGAAGCCGGACTGCCCGTCATGGAAGGAAAAAGCCTTCTTTTCAAATATCTTGGAGGAGTTGATGCCTACCCACTCTGCCTGGATACAAAAGACCCTGAAGAAATCATCCAAGCAGTCAAATGGCTCAAACCAAGCCTTGGAGGAGTAAACCTCGAAGACATCGCTACCCCCAAATGTTTCACCATTTTAGAACGACTCAGAGCAGAACTTGATATTCCTGTCTGGCACGATGACCAACAAGGAACAGCAACAATCGTTGTAGCAGGAGCAATCAATGCACTTAAACTTCAAAACATCAAACTTTCAGAAGCCCAAGTCTGCATGGTAGGAGCAGGAGCAGCAAACATTGCCATTTCACGAGTGCTTGTTGCAGCAGGAATCAATAAAAAAAACATCATCATGGCAGATAGCAAAGGAATCCTTTCTTCACAACGAAGCGATCTTGAAGCACAAAAAGACTACAACCCCCAAAAATGGGACATGTGCACAAAAAGCAATGGATCACAGCGAAGCGGAACAATCGAAGATGCATTCAAAGGAGCAGACATCTGCATTGCAGCAAGCAAACCTGGACCGGGAACCATCAAAGCTGAGTGGATAAAGCATATGGCAACAGACCCAATTGTCTTTGCAACAGCAAATCCAACACCAGAAATATGGCCATGGGAAGCAAAAGAAGCAGGAGCAACAATCATTGCCACAGGCAGATCTGATTTTCCAAACCAAATCAACAACAGCTTAGGATTTCCAGGAATCTTTCGAGGAACACTAGACGTTCGAGCAAGCACTATCACTGATGAGATGTGTATTGCAGCAGCACTAGAACTTGCTAAAACCCAAGAAGATGCAGGCCTTGATGAAGAACACCTTGTACCCACCATGGACAACTGGGAAGTCTTTCCAAGAGAAGCGGTCGCAGTCGGCATGAAAGCAATCAGCCAAGGAATCGCACAGATAAAGCCCAGCAGACAAGAACTCTACGACCAAGCAGTCAGCATGATAAAAAAATCGCGCGATCAAACACAACTGCTGATGTCAAAAGGATATATCAACGACCCAGAATCAGAGTGACTCTGATTCTTCATCACTTTTTTTGTTTTCAAGTCTCTTCCACAGCATACCTACCACAAGAGTCGTAAGCACACATCCTAAGAGTAGCAGAATGGGCGTCCAAAACATCTCAAGTAACTTATGGTCAACAAGAAAGATGACACCAAAGCTAAAAATCATAAGCCCAGACATCAACTCAAGCTGACGGCCGCCCCACTCACTTAATTTTCTTTTACCCAGAGTGTAGACAAACACACTTAAAATGATGATGAGCGGAATCACATAGACGATGTTGTAGGCAACAATATAGAAAAGCTGAGCAGACTGAGAAAGACCTGCTGCTGCAAGATTGCTTGTAAAGACCACTGGCAGTCCTGCAGTGCACAAAAGCTCATAGAAATTCACCGTTGCAGCTAAAAAAACGGCTCCAGCAACAACTGCAGGAAGAGAGGCAGTATTTACTAGGCCTCTCATGCGCTTATACAACTTAGGCTTCTTACTGTCAGGAATAGAAATCGAAGGACCTTTTTTAAAGAAGAAGAATTCTTTTATGTTAAATGCTCCAATCACCATGCATACCGACCCAATCCCAAGAGACACCCAACTGATATAATCCCACACATAGCTGATTGCACTAAACAACAAAAACATAAAAATCATGTAAAAGAGTCCTGAGAAAAAGATGAAGATGCCTCCAACAAGCATCATTCTTTTTCTAGATTTCATGTAGATAAGTAAATTTAGTAAAAATATCAAGACAAAAAACGAACACGGATTAAAACTATCAAGAGCACCTAAAACAATGGTGAGAAGGGGCAGTGAAAAAGCAGACGTATTTACCGTACCAATAAAAGGGATATAGATGACGTTATCATCTTCTTCTACATCAACAGAGATATTTGCAAGATAGCCATCGATTGCAAGAACTGCTTTATCATAGGTGAACTCATTTTGATAATGTTCAAGAGCAGTATAATTAGTATTATTAGAAATCACAAGGGTCGGATAACTGATTAGACTGTAATTCTGCCAATCGGAATAATAGGAGTCATTCTGATCAATTGCCTTCCAGATAAACACGACGTTTGAATTGTTTGCATAGGCTTCTTCAAGGTCATAGAGAATCGGCTTATATTGTTCACAAGTACCACAGGAAGACGAATAAAAAAACTCAACATTGATGACGGTCTGACCAAGAGTCGATCCCATAAAAAGTATCAATGCTAACAATGAGAGCAACACTATTCGAGTTGACCTAGAGAAAGACACCGTCATTAACACTCCTTAACTTGTAAGATGAAGCATGCAAATACGCCGCTCATATAAAGCATTTGTTTTTCTTCACAAAAAAGAGAAAAAGAAGAAAAATCTTCTTTACTCTAAGAATACTGCAGCGGACTCATCGGCAAAAAAGCCAACATATTTCTGAGTAAACGATCCATCAGAATAACCTGTACGTACACCAAAATCTAGCAGATTATAGACTGTTGCTGCAACACCAAGATTTGCAGGATCAACATCAGAATAATTCGTCTGAGCACTATTCCAAGAAGCACTGATTGTCTTTGTTGCGCCAGGCATAATTATTACGAGATTGTTAAAACCAAAATCGATTACTGCATGACGATAGTTCTCAGAAGCTGTATCTACCCAACGAGAAACATCTTCGAAGATGAATGATTTTGCAAAACCAATGTAGAGACCACCGTTGTTAACAATAGTTGCCTCGATTTCTAATGTACCACTGTTCCACTGTGCATCAACAGAGAGATCAATATCTGCAACATCTGCAGCACCGCGCTCTTCAATGAGCTCAGCATAAGCAGCTTTTGTTGCACTAGAGGTTCCTGCACTACCAATCATGTTGAGATCTCCACCATCAACATACATAGCAGGAATAGCACGGTTGAAAAATCCCCACCACGATCTCTGCTGGGCAGCTTCATTTACATCGGAGGCAAGCGTGATATACATAAAATCATGCGTTGCATCATCATACAACTCCTCAAGAGCAGCTGCTGCTGGAGGGCAATTCGGACACCACGTTGTAGTACAATATTCAACGAACACAGTATGTGTAAAATCATCATACAAAACAGGCTGTGGCTCGGGACTCTCTGACATAACAGAACTTCCCAGTGGAATCAACATAGCTAGCGTCACTATAAGAGCAATTACACCAATTTTCTTCATAGACTAAATCCCCAGATTATCAATTGTTATTATATTCATATGTTTTAAAATATATAAAGATATCCTATACCTAGTCAAAGACCCTTATTCTGACAAAATACCAAAACGACAGACTACCAAGCACTGTTTAAATAGGGAAAACGCAAACAACAATAGATGTGAAAACAGCAATGAACAAAACTCCCCTACACAAAAACCCCCTCTCCCTGCTCCTTAACAAAGCACACAAAAAAAGATCAAAAAAACGACATTACTCCTTTGGCTTTCTTGCAGGCGACTACTAAGAATACATACCTACACACAACAGCACACACCAATAACCCCTGGAGAAGACATCCGTCCCCAAGGATTCTTCTCCACCCATCTCTCCAAAAAAAACTTTTTTATCTCTTCTTTCTTCGTGATTTTTCAACAAGTCTTCCAGATTCAAGTGCCCACTCAAACAACTCACGGTTATGATCGCCGATATAGACTTCTTCACCAACAGAGAACTTGCGTCTACTCTTCCACTCAGTAAAGACTTTTTTTACCACATAGCGTTTTACATTCATACCGGCAATTGCCATCTGAGAAGGATTTTTCTCATCAGAATGAATCAACTCCATAGAACGCTGAGACTTTGAGACAGAAAAATTTCCCTTATACATATGCAGAGACCCATCAGCCATCCACAACATATGATCACAAATCTTATCTAAGAAATGCCTGTCGTGGGAAACCACCAACACCGTTCCCTGAAATCGCAACAACGCATCTTCAATTGCCTCTTTACTATACACATCCATATGGTTAGTGGGTTCATCAAGAACCAAAAAATTAAGCGGCTCCATCACCAAGCGAAGAAAGGCAAGACGAGCACGCTCTCCACCAGAGAGAACTTCGACTTTATTGTAGATCTTTTTCCCTTCAAAATCAAATTTACCAAGAAGAGCCTTTGCATCGTTTTCATCAAGGTCAGGATGATCACGCAACACTTCATCAACAAGCGTGTTCTGCTCAACCAACGACAGATTGCCTTGGTCAAAATATCTCCAGCGTGCACCCAGACTGATATGTATCTTTCCCTCATCGAGAGGAATCTTTTTTACAAGTGCTTTTAAAAATGTTGTCTTCCCACAGCCGTTTGCACCAACAAGTCCAATCTTTTGACCAGAAAAAATCTCAAAAGAGGCGTTTTCCAACAGCTTTTTTTCACCATAGCTTTTAGATAAGCCTTTGCCGTCTGCGATGTTTTTCCCTGACTTAAACACACTATCAATATGAAAACGCATCATATACTCATCAAGTACAGGATCTTTTGGAACAGAAATCTTTGAAAGCTGTTTTTGCTTTTTTCTAATCTGAGAATCAAAACGATTCCGGCGATTCATCTTCTCCAAAGACTCAAGATATCGTTTCTCCTCTGCTTTTGCCTTTAAAAATTCTTTTTTTCTAATATGCATTCGTAAAGCACGCTGAGCCATATATCCTTCAAAGTCAGCATGATATACATCAATGCTCTGCCCACGAAACTCAAGCATCCTGTTTGCTAGATCATCTAACAGATAGCGGTCGTGGGTGACAATTAAAAGTGCAGCCGGAAACGCTGCAAGTTCTTCTTCTAACCACTCAATTGTTTCAATATCAAGATGGTTTGTCGGTTCGTCAAGTAAGAGCACATCACAGTCAAAAGGCTCAGACAACACTCCAGCAAGTGCAACTTTTTGACGCTCCCCTCCAGAAAGCGTCTTCATCTTCTCATCTCGACTGATGGTTGAGCCCATCTCCTCCAAGATATCAAGTGCTTTACCCACACGAGAGCTATCCTCTGCCTTTGCCACTTCAAGTT
>Ga0207831_100132_pt1 | contig 46519 bp, 40 predicted proteins | sample TtanPargueraPR_7_FD_187741 | JGI IMG/M metagenome (GOLD analysis project Ga0207831, IMG submission 187741) | Aerobic enrichment media microbial communities from Bioluminiscent Bay, La Parguera, Puerto Rico - Tt and M1 (2) (SPAdes) | ecosystem: Environmental > Aquatic > Marine > Unclassified ...
AAAAATTCATTGTCCAGCGCGCCTTTGACGTCCTTTTTGTATTCCTTCAGGTTGCGTGCGGTTTGCATCAGGCGTCCTCCCGGATCAGGATGTGAAGTTCGAGGGGGCCGTGCACCCCCAGGGCCAGTACCCGCTCGATATCCGCAGTCCGGCTGGCACCGGTGATAAAGGCGGTGTAGTTAGGCGCTTGGCGCATCCGTTCGCCAAGCGCGGTTTCCACCTCATAGGCGGTCTCCCGGAGGCACGACTGGGGCAGGATGGCCACGTGGATTTCGCTGATCATGGTGGCCAGGCGGGTTTCTTCGCTGCTGGAATCGATCACCAGGGTACCGGTATCCGCAATCCCATAATCGGCATAGGTCAGCCCGATATCGATCCCGGCCAGATGGTTGCGCAGACCGTCTTCGATCAACTGGATCCCCCTGGATTGGCACAGGTCGCCCAGGGCCGCTTTCTGGTCTTCAGGCAGGCCGGGCGCGGCAATGACTTTAGTCTGTTTGGTGTCGCAGAGATCTTCCGCCGGAGTCGACAGCGGGGCCTCGCAGCCCGATACCAGCAGCTGGCAGGCCTTCTTTTGATCGCACAAGCTTACCGCATAGGCCAGGGCTTCCCCGGCATCGCCCACCCGGGTGACGATGGCGGAAACCGCTTCGGCCCTCTGGATAAACAACTCTACTGTCTTAACGTTTGGATTCATGCCATCTTTCTCCTTTGATTTCTTCTGCGCCCGCCGTGCTGCCCAGTCTAAAAAATTAAGGTCACTTCCAGGCTGAATGGCGGTGGCCGCCATTGGCAACGGCCACCGCCGGATAGGATTTCAATTTATCCCTTGGCCGCCAGCATAAAGACGCTCAAGGGGTCCTGATACCCGAAGGCATAGATCACGACGAGTCCGATAATCCCGGTCAGTGTGCAGTAGTACAGCGTCGGGATAACGGTGCGACGCAAGGTTATGCCTTCCTGGCCCAGCAGCCCCACTGTGGCCGAGGCGGCCACCACGTTGTGGATGCAGAACATGTTGCCGGCCGCCGCCCCCACCGCCTGCAGGGCAACCACCAGGGAGCCCGCGACGAGCAGGTTCTGGGCCACCCCGTGCTGGAACAGGCTGAACATGAGGTTGCTGACCGTGTTGCTGCCGGCGATAAAGGCGCCTAAACCGCCGATGAAAGGCGCAAAGAAGGGCCAGACATGCCCCACGTTGGAGGCCACCCACTGGGCCATGGCCAGGGGCATGCTGGCGTAGCCGCCCGCGTTGATGCCCGAGTTGATGTAGACCCGCACCATGGGGATCGTGAAAATCAGCACGAAGCCGGCCCCCAGCAGGATTTTGCTGGATTCCTTGACCGCGGCGCCGAGTTCTTTGGTTGACATACGGTGCAGAAAAAAGGTGACGATGACCACGAAGATCAGCATGGCACCGGGGAGATAAAGCGGTGCGCTGGAACCCGTGATGCCCGTGCCGAAGATGTCGGCCCACTTGATGGACACACTCTTGAGCCATCCCCCCAGCGGCAGCTGACGCAGACGGCTCAACACCAGCACCACTGCGACCAGAACGTAAGGAATCCAGGCCAGTACCAGGCTCATTGGTTTTTTGTCGGTCAGGGATTCCAGGCTGATTTCCATGTCGGAAATCCAGCCGGGTTGCCATTCCGCACGGGGGGGGAAATCCCAGGTGTCTTTGGGCACCAGGAAACCCTTGACCGCGCAAAACGACATGATGGACATACCGACAAGCGCACCAATCAAAGACGGGAATTCCGGACCAAGAAAAACGCCGGTGAACAAATAGGGGATGGTAAAGGCAAAGCCGCCTAAAAGGGTGAAGGGCAGAATCGAGAGTCCTTCGGTCCAGGATTTGTTCTTTCCGAAAAAGCGCGTCATCATAATCACCATAAAGGTTGGGATGAGGGATCCGCATATGGCGTGGATGATGGCGCTTTCGGCCGTGATCAGCTGCAGGTAATCGGCGAAGTTCATACCCACCTGGGCCAGTTGAGCGGTCAGCTCCGGGCTTTCAAGCCCCCCCTTTACGCCGATAAGGATCGGTGTGCCCACCGCGCCGAAAGTGACCGGTGTGCTCTGGATCATCATGCCGATCATAACGGCAGCCATGGCCGGAAAACCAATGGCCACCATGAGCGGCGCGGCGATGGCGGCCGGCGTTCCGAAACCGGAAGACCCCTCGATGAAGGCGCCGAACAGCCAGGCAATCAGCACCAGCTGGACCCGCCGGTCCGGACTGATATTGGCGAAACCGGAACGGATCGCCGTAATGGCCCCCGAATGTTTGAGGGTGTTGAGCAACAGAATCGCACCAAAGATGATGTAGAGAATATTGACCGTTAAAAACAGCCCCTGGATGGTTGAGGCCACGACGCGAACGGTGTCAACCTTCCAGAAAGCGATGGCCACCACAACCGCCACCACATAACAGATGGGCATGGCTTTCTTCGCCGGCCAACGGAACCCTACCAGCAAAACCGCGGCGGTCAGGATGGGTAAGACCGCCAGAAATGATTGCAGACCGAGACTCATGAGACTTCCTCCCTTTTTTACGTTTCTATTTCACGTTTCAACGACTGCCGATCGCCACCGCAATTCGGCGGCATAACATCTTCGCTATCCGTCCTTGGGCACAAACGCCTGTGATTCCATTTACAAAAAGCATGCCCACCGAACCTCTGACCTGAATTCCCTTTAATCCCTTATGGATATGGATCTGATGATAAAATGCGTGTGATAAAGAGGGCTATTTTTCGAAGAACTTCGAATTTAAAGTAGAGGATTTGCGACAGGTTGTTGGAACAAAAAAAGCCGGCTGAAGGCCTGGGGGAAGCAGCATCCAACCGGCTATGACGACACGTTGATCAAATGAAGGGGAGTTCTATTCTTCCTTTTCCTGTTGAAACACACGTCCAGGAAAGCGTATCAGCTCTTTGATGCGGGCCTTCCTGATTTTTTGTTCCTGGAGATCTTTCTTTTCAAAGGCCTCACCCAGCTTGACCATCAGATCTTCCAATTTAATCGGCTTCAGGAGGTAATCGAAAGCCCCCATTTTCATGCCTTCGATGCTGGTTTCCACCGAGCCGTGCCCCGTTAGCAGAATCACTTCCGCCAAGGGCTGATGCCGTTTGATTTCACGCAGGGTTTCGATGCCGTCCATCCCTCCCGGCATCTTTATATCCAGGATGACCACGTCGAAGCGTTTGTTGACCATGGTTTCCAGTGCTTTCTCACCACTGGTGACGCCGACGGTATCGATATTGCGTTTTTGGAGTCGTTTGACCAGCGTTTCGAGAAAATCGACTTCATCGTCGACAACCAAGATGCTGAAATAATCCATTGAGTCCTCCCCTTGATGGTCGTTTATTTCTTCTCCGGAATGACGATCGGGATCTCCACTGTAAAAATGGCGCCCCTGTCGGGATTGTTTTTGACGTGGATGTTGCCACCCATTTTGGCCATAATGCTGTGGCTCACCCAAAGTCCCAGGCCGGTCCCCTTGCCGGGCTCCTTGGTCGTATAAAACGGATCGAATATTTTTCGGATCATCTCATCGCTGAGCCCGGGGCCGTCATCCTTGATTCTGACCACGATACGGTCATCCTCGCGAAGGCTGACCACATCGATGGAACCGTTGCTGCCGATGGCATCGATGGCATTGTTGAGCAAATTCAGAAAAACCTGCTGCAGTTGCGCCTGATCGCTGGCGATGATCGGAATCGAATCGGCCAGGTCGATCTGGATATCGATATTGTTGATCCGGGCATGGTTTTCCAAAAGTGTGATGGTCTGTTGAATGGTATCATTCACATCCACATCTTCCTGCCGCGGTTCCATTCTCCGGGCATATCCAAGCATATTATGGACCACTTTACGCGCCCGTTCAACGTGTTCTTCGATTTTGGCGATAGACTTCTGGAATTCGTCCAGGTTTTCACAGTTCTGAAAATCCTCCTCTTCCAGGAGGTCCTCCATCCAGCCTGTTTTCTGAAGAATGACCGCCAATGGATTGTTGATCTCATGAGCCACGCCGGCCGCCATTTTCCCCAATGCCGCGAGTTTGTCCGACTGGACCAGTTGGGCGTTGAGCTCGATCATTTCCAGATCCGTCCTTTTCAGACGATTGATAACCAGGCGCGTCGTGAAAATGGTCGTGGCCACGATCCCCAAAACGCCCAGGGTAATGATGACCATTTCCATCTGGCGCAAGGCAAACAAGCGCGAAAGGAGTTCCAAGGGCTGTTGATTGATCACGAGCAGCCACTTGTTGTCATTTAGCCAGCTGCCGGCATAAAGGCAGTCCTCTCCGGTGTGATCCTTCATTTCGATGACGGTAATACGCCCACCGAACTGCCGTGTGTCGAGGTTGGCCTTGCTGAGGACGGCTCCTTCAAAACGCGATCGGGTCTGGAAAACCCCCTGCCGGTTGACCAGGTAGGCATCTCCGGTGCGACCGATCCGGGCCGATCGTATAATTTCCTCCAAGCGATTGGGATCGATGGTCGCCCGCAGGATCCAGGCCTGCTGGTTGACCAGGTAGGCATCTCCGGTGCGACCGATCCGGGCCGATCGTATAATTTCCTCCAAGCGATTGGGATCGATGGTCGCCCGCAGGATCCAGGCCTGCTGGTTTTCATGTCGTCTGACCGCAATGATGAAATGGGGCTGCTGGCGAAACCCCATATAGACATCGCTCTTGTAGTGCCCCTTGATCATGACTTCATTGAACCAGGGTTGATCGATGTAATTGCGGCCACGGAGATCGTAGGGGCCCACATAGGCTCTGTGGGTGCCGGTATTGTCGATGATGCCCAAATCGACAAAAGCGCCGGCCCGCGCATTCATCACTTCGAAAATACGCGTCAGGTTTTGGGTGTCGATCATGTGCTGAAAGGTATGGGTATCGGCCATGGCATTCAGGATGGCGGTACGCTCCTTCAAAAAAAGGTCGATCGCTTCGGCCTGGGCCTGGGCCCGATAACTGATTTGCTCCCTGGTTTTCTCACGACAGGTATTTTCAAACTGGTGATATAGGGTCGCCCCCAGGATCAGCAACGGGGCCAGCGACACCACCAGGGTCAGGGCGATGCTTTTCTGCTGGAGACTGCGATACAGCCGCTCCTTCATAAGGTGCTCCGTTCCAATGAATTCTTGCTGCGGAAAGACATCATCCCCCCACCGGCCACACCAATAGCCGCCAGTATCCGAACACACCCCAGAGCCAGAGAACGACCCACGCCAGGAGCGTCACCGGAACCCCGTATTTGACGAAATCCATCACATCCAACAGTCGCTCGCCGGTTTCCGGATCGCGCCCCATGCCGAAACAGATGGCATTGTTGGGGGTACCCACCACCAGAAAATTGGCAAATGAAGAGGAAAAAGAAGTAATCAACCCAACCTTCCAAACGCTGACATTGGCCAGGGTCGCCATGGGAAGCACAATGGGCCCCAGTGCGGCCACCGTGGCGCCATCACTCATAAAATTGGTCATGGTGCCGGTGAGCAAACTGACACCGACGACGAGGCCGTCCCCCTGGGTCAGCACATCGGGCAGCAGGTTGACGAAAGAATCCGCCAACCACAAAGCGCCGCCCGTAAACTTCAGGCCGACGCCCATGGCGCAGGCCGCGGCGTACAGTCCGACGACGTCAAAGGCCACACCTTCCTGTACGTCCTCCCAGGTAATAATGCGGCAGATGAACATGGCCATCACGGCATAGAGTGTCGGCCCCCCTAAACCGGCATGCTCGCCAAGGACGATCCAGGCGACGACCAGTGCAACCAGAATAACGGCCATCATCGCTTCCTTGCCGCCGAACTTTGGCATCCGGGCCACCTCGGCCTTGACCACTTCACTGGGGTTGACGCCCTGGACGACGAATTTGGGTTTGCACCGGATATACATATAGGCTCCGATCACGACGGCCATGAGCGGGACGAACGGCATACCGATCTTCATCCAGTCGAGAAACGAAATCGGGAAACCGTACTCCATCAAATAACCGACCATAATGGCATTCCGCCCCCCGGCCGCCGGTGAACCCGGCCCCCCGTGGTTGGCGGCAAAGCAAACCCCCAGCAAAAGGAAAATGGCCAGTGCCCGGTCTTTTTGAACACCGTGCATTTTACAGGTCACCTTGTAGATTCCCATCAATACGGGGATCAACAAAGCCACCAGGGCGTGCTCGGATAAAAACCCCGCCGACATCGCCAGCATGGGCAGGAAGCAGAAGGCAAAGGCTTTGGCACTGCTGATTCGACTTAACAGGATGAGACCGATCCGCTTATCAAGGCCCGTTTTGGCTACCCCCACAGCCACCGCCAAAATGCCGAAAATGAAAAAAACGGCATCTTTCATATAGGCCTGGGAAATCTCGTTGATGGGCAGGATTGAAAACAGGTACAGCATCACCCCCACCAGAATATCCGTGGCCCCCAGCGGTAAGGATTCGGTTCCCCATAAAAATGCCGCTAAAAAAAGGATGCCGACCATTATTTTGGCCAGCTGCGCCACCTCCCGTGAGGTCAGCAAAGGTTCATGATGAAAATCACTGGTTGATGGTGTCTCTTCATTGGCCGCTTGGAAGGCTTTGGGACGCAGTTTCTTGTTCACCGAGTCGGTGATGGTATCGCAGCCCCGGGCCAGTTTATATCCAGGGGGATCCGCCTGGCTGACCATGTCAAGCATGCTTTGCGGCGGCGGCAAAATGACAATTGCCACAAAAACCAATGCAGCACCGAGAAGTAATAGCGGCTTATATCCCGGCCGGCTCTTCCATGACCATCCCTGGGCTGTCGACTTGGCAGCCGACATATGCGGGGTCACGTTCTCCTCCATCGACATTTGATGTGACATGCACCCTCCTCGAAATATTTCTCCCGTTAAATATTGGCGATCGTCTATGCGAATACCGCCGGTAAAACCCGCTGAAGATCGTACCGTGACGGTATCTTTCTCTTATGGATCCCAATCCTCGGCTTGGTGGGCGGCAGCCGCCGAGGCACAAGAATACTGGAGCATTCGGCCGACGGTTTCTTTGATACGCTCCACGCTGTCTCCGGTCTTTTCGATGACGACAAGCCACCCGTCATGCTCTGGGCAACGGGCCTCTTCTGAGCGCCGATGGGTGTGAAGAACCACGGGCAACGGCGGGATCCTATCCCCCAGCACCTTGAGCATGGCATCCATTTCACAGCCCGGCAGGTCCGGGTCCAGAATCAGCAGATCAATCTCCTCGCGCGCATAGACCATCGTCAGGACGTTGGCACCCGTGGCCGCCAGTTTTACCCGATAGCCTTCGGCCATCAATTCACGCATTAAAAACATGCGCACATGCGAATTACGGTCCGCAATCAATATAGTGAAAGGCGCGCTCATCTTTCCTCCCGTCGTCGAGGGGCCATCACCTCAGGCACGCAGGATCCTTTCGATCACGAAAAATAAATCCTGTTCCCGGATCACCCCCGCAATCCGTCCGGACAACGCCACCACCAAACGGCGGGCGTTGCCGTTAACCATCGTGTAAGCGGCTTCCATGATGCTTGCCGTACCGTCAATGACCGGCGGCGGTGGCGACATGACATCCCGAATTTTTGTCTCGGCATTGGCCAAAATCCCCTGGCTGAACATGTTTTTCCAAAACATCGGCGAGTATTGAATGCTGTCGGCGGTAGAGGGTTTAGGAGCCTTCAGATAGGACGGCATCGCCATTTCGAGCAAATCGCAAATGGTTAAGATGCCTTCCAAATCTTCCTGGTTATCCATCACCAGAATGGAACGATGACCGGTCTCCATAATACGGCTGGTGGCGGTCTTCAGGGCGAAAGACTCCTTGAGGGTGGCGACGGCTTCACGAATGGTGGTGTCGCCGTTCATGGTGGTGTACTCTTGGAGGGGCACCATGGCACCCATGACCCGCCGCTCCTCGAAGCTGTCGTCAAGGTGGCGCTGATGATAGGCGTCCCTGATTTTCGACGCCAGAAGATCAATATCGCAAGGCTTTGTGAGATAGTCATAGGCCCCTTCGCCAAGAGCCTCTTTGGCCGACCGCAGGGCCCCATGTCCGGTGAGCATGATGACCGGCATATCGGGAAATTGGGCTTTTATTTCCCTCAGGGTCTGGTGACCGTCCATGCCTCCCATTTTTATGTCCAGGACAACGACATCGGGTTGTTCGGAAAGCTTCGCGGTGGCTTCTTCTCCGCTGGCCGCCAGGATGGTTTGAAACCCTTTGCGGTTGAGCAATTTTTCGGTGGTCGTACGAAATTGTTTCTCGTCGTCGACCATGAGCACTTTTATGGTTTCACGCATTGAAGGCATCTCCCTGTAGGTTTACGCTTTGATCGTTCGCAGACGGACGTTTTTTTTGGGGGCCGGACCAAACAGCCGCCCGTGTTCTGCGCCACACATGCCGCGTCCCGCATTCATAGACAGGAATGCAGCACAAGGTTGAAGAACGCCGCCACCCCGAAAATGGAGGCCAGGATAACCAGAAACGCATTGCCCTTGCTGAAGCCCAGCGAGCGGGTCATTCCAGTACCAATCAGCCACCATTTATAGGGTTCCGTGAGCCAGGCCCCCAAGGGTATCCAGGCAATCAAAAGAACCGCACTGCTCGATAACGCATAGATGCTGAAGAAGGATGGAAAGGGGACACAATTTCCCATCATGATTCGCATGACGGCATATCCTGCCAATGATGTTATCAACACCATGCCCATGGCATTGATGAAAAGCACGCCGCCGCAGGTCAGCGGGTCCGCCGGCAGTTGGCGCAAAAGGCTGGCCGCGACAAATACCGCACTGGATATGGCCAGAGCGCCAATGGGACGCGTCATCCTGAGCTCGACGGCATGGGTGTCGAAAAACAGGCGGGGTCCTTTCAGGACCTGAATGACCATGTGCAGATAATACCGGATCATAAAATACCCATTGATTGCGCTCGGTTTCTCACGAGATAAAACCGCATTTGGTGCAAAGGCCGACGATGAGCATGACCATCGTCAATACGAAGAATATGCGGCGCTCCATTTGCCGGCTGAAATACAGCTTCCCATCAGCAAATACCCATGGTTTTGAGGGCTTGTTTCCATCGTTGTGGTCGTGCGGCGCCATGTGTTCCAACCCCCTTGGGAAATTTTCGTATGGAAAGCCTCTTTTGTTTAGAAGTTAGGTAATCCGCCAAACCCTCGGAAAACCCAGTAGACCGTTGTGAGCAGGACAAGGACGACATTGGCGACAACCCACATAACGGCACCGACCCGGACATAGTCTTTCGGCTCCAGGTAGCCGCTGGCGTAGACAATGGCATTGGGGGGCGTGCCAATGATAAGACAATAGGCGAAAGAAGATGCCGCCGCCGTGGCCATGGCCATAAACGGCAGGTAGGTCGTTCCGGGATGCACCATGGCCGCCATGTTCAGGGAAATCGGCCCGACCGCTGCCGCGGCAGGTCCGTCCGCCATCAAATTGGTTAAAATGGATGTCAACCCATTGTTCACCAGCATCAAGGGAATGCCGGCATCCATGCCCAGCGGGGCCAGAACTTCAAGGCAGGACCGGGCCAGCCAATAGGCCGCACCGGTTTCGTCCAGCGTTTTGCCGAAAATAATGGCGCCCGCGTAGAGCCAAATAACACCCCAGTCGACTTTATCCTGATAGTCGCGCCAGTTGACCACGCCGGCCAGGAGATAAGCCACGGCGCCGGCAATGGCAATGACCCCGATGCCGAGCCGCACGGGATAGATGCCCATATTGAAAAAGATTTTCTCCGTAAACCATCCCCACAACATGACGATAAAAATGACCAGGGCAATCACCTGCTTACGGTCCCAGCCCCCCATTTTACCAATCTCGCTCTTCAGGTGCTCCATGGCGGGTGCCAGGGAAGTGATTTGCGGTTTGAAACGCCAGTTGACGACAATCCAGGTGACGGGGATCATGGCGAAGACAAAGGGCATGGCATAGCTTACCCATTGGAAGTACCCGATATCCAATCCGAACATATCTTCCAGATACGTCATCATAATCACGTTACGGGCACCCCCCGAAGGCGCTCCGAATCCCCCGACATTGCAGGCCATGGCAATGGCAATCATCAGCATTTTGCCGAGTTCCGGATCCGAAGGCACTTCTTTGGTCAGGCTGTTCTGATACAACAGCATGCCGATGGGCAAAAACATGGCGGCCAGAGCATGATCGGAAATAAACGACGCCAGCGGTGCGATGATGATGAAGAAGACCAACGTTATCCATTTCACATTCGGGACGGCCAGTTTTCGAAACATCATCAAACATACCCGTTTGTCCACACCGGTCTTGACGAAGGCGGCCGCAAACATCAGGCTGCCCATGATGAACCAGCAGGCGTCGCTCCAATAGAGCATGGCGACTTTCTGACGGGTAACAACGCCGGTGAACACCAGAATCAGGCCGATGCAAAAAGCGACGCCGGGCAGGGGGATGCACTCGGTCAGGAAACAGAACACCACGAAAACCACCATCGCGATGGCGACTTTGATGTGCCATGCCCCTTTTTCAGCTGCGGCCTTGTCGGTTCCGGTCAGATCTTCAAATCGCAGCCGTTCCTTTCTCAAGGCAAGCGCGTCGATCATCAAGGCCTTAAACGCATCGTCGCTGATTTCTTCCGCGACATAGGCTTGTGATTTGGCCAGGTTGTCGGCATCGCTTTCGATGTGATACTTGCGGCACCACTTGAGATCCCGCTTGAAAAACCGGGACCGGTTGAGAGCCCCCATCTGCATGTTCTGCTCCATGATCCTGGCCGTCAGAACTTGCCACTGCTCGGCATCCGTGCTTTTGGTCTTGAACAATTCCTGGGTTATGTGCGCCACCACGACCTTGGGCCCGACCTTATATTCCGCCCCCACATCTTTCATGCCTTCGGATGTCGGCAACAACAAAAGCAGGAAGAACAGGACCACAGGGATAGCAAACAGTTTCCAGTTCACATATTTATCGTAACCGGTAGGTTTGGTTTTGGATTCCTTCACCATTGCGCGAACCCCTCTATTCGAAGATGAAAATAATGTGCCGTATGCGTTGTCGCTTAGTTTTCCTGAATGATCTCACGCGGTGACTTCATCAAATGGCGCATGCGCGCCACCCGTATTTTCGTCTCCAGCCCTTGCCGCCGGGAAAAGGCTTCTTCGGCCTTGGCAATGAGATCATGGACATCAATGGGTTTCATCAAATAATCGCTGGCCCCGGACTTCAGCCCGTCCACGGCCGACGCGACAGTGGCATGACCCGTCAGCATGATGACTTCTGTCATGGGATACTGGCGCTTGATCTGGACAAGTATTTCATTGCCATCCATTCCGGGCATTTTGACATCCAAGATGACGACATGAACCCTTTTCCGACGCAACATTTCCAGTGCCTGGGAACCATCGGTAGCGGTCAGAACGCTATACCCCTCACGTTCAAGGAGTTTCTTTGTCGTCGAAAGAAATCGTTCCTCGTCGTCCACAAGCATAAGTTGCATCGTTTCCATACCCTTCTCCCTTCCCTCATTGCACCGTCGCGATTGGTGTCGAATTCGTATCGATGTTCCCCAAAAACATTGTCGGCCAAATGCCTGAAAAGCCCTCACCCTCCATTGGGAGTGTCCACCGGCAGATGAATCGTAAAAACCGTACCGCTGCCCTGTTCGCTTTGCACTTCCATCGTCCCCCCCATGCCGTCGATAATGCCGTAGCATACGGATAGCCCCAGACCTGTGCCCTCGCCAACGGGCTTGGTGGTAAAAAATGGGGAAAAGACTTTGGGAAGATTTCCGGTATCGATACCGCAACCGTTGTCGGCAACGTTAATTTCAACCGCTCCATTTCCCGCCGGCTGGATGGCGACACGTAATTCACCTCCGGACGACCCATGTCGGGTCAAAATGGCATCCATGGCATTATTGAAAAGATTGATGAGGACCTGCTGAAGCTGGGCCGGATCCCCTTTTACATGCGCCGTCTCTGCGACAAGATCCTGAACCACGGCAATGCCATGCACGCTGGCTTTATTGGCCACCATTTGAATGACCTCGGGGATGTATTTCCGCAGGTCGATGGTTTCGACGGTGGGTTCGCTCTGACGCCCGAACTTTAAAATGGCCTGGGTTATTCTGGCGCAGCGCGAAATTTGGAGATTCACCTGCCCCATGGATTCATCCAGTTCCGCCAAGGTTGGCGAGGCCATCAAGCCGTTGTCATCTTTCAAATCCTCCAGCAGCGCCTCGATCAACGCATGTTCGCTTTTAATGATTTGAAGCGGATTGTTGATTTCATGGGCAAAGCCCGCCGCCATCTCGCCCAATTCCGCAAGCCGACTGGCGCTGATGAGTTGTTGGCCCAACTGGGCTTTTTCCGCATCCATTTTTTCCATGCGGTTCACGATTCGATTCGTCAGGTAAACAGCAGCAAAAACGATCAGGGAACCCCCGAGAAGACAAATCAAGGCGGTGGCATAGATCGTCACCCGGAGAGCCCGGAAAGCATCGGCCTTGTCCTGTCGCACGAACAATATCCACGCCCCGCCTTTGAGGGGAACGACCGCATAAAGATATTTGCCTTGGGAAAAAAACGTCTGGTGGGCCACATCAACCGCATGCTGCCGGTGTCCCAGGTGGATGGCGTCCTCGGGGGCTTCCATCGGACGACCGCCGGATCGCCTTGTTGTCTGCAGCACACCATTCGCATTGAGGATATAGGCTTCACCGGTCTGTCCGATTTGCACACCACCCACCAGGGTATTGAATTTCTGGCTGTCAATCGTGGCACGCAGGACCCAGCGTCCCTGGTCACTGTCCCGGGCGACCGCCACCACAAAGTGCGGTGTCTGTCGAAACCCCAGAAAGACATCGCTTATATAGACGCCATGTTTGATGACTTCCTTAAACCAGGGCGCGTCCTTATATATTTTACCGGTCAACGGATAGGGACCGCGATAGGCCACATGCATTCCCTGGGCATCAAATATGCCCAGGTCGGTGTAGGCATTGGACGCCAATTGCAGCCATGAGAATACTTTCTGCAGCGTCTGGTGGCGACGCAAGGCATCAAACGTGTAGGATGCGTGAATGAATTCCAGATCATTGACCCGCTCTTCAAGAAACGCATCGATGATCTCCCGGTGGTCCATCGCGATCCGCTGCATATTTTTTACGGTTCGGGATTCAAGCGAAACTTTGAAATGATAGAAACCCACGACCAAGATCAATAAGAAGGGAACCACCGGCACAAGGATCATGCACGTCAAAATGGTTCTGCGAATGGAATTGTGGCGATTCTGATTCACCCGCGGTACCTCTTCCTTGACGATGAATGCCTGGGCGCCATAATCTCTTCCGGGTCTGAAGAAGAAAAGCTTAGGGTAGCGTTGAAATCTTTTTTAGCAATATATATGCCACCACTCTCCGTCTTTCTTTCACCGCTTAACCGTTCGATATTCAACCATATTTGCAATCTTGCAAGTTAGGTCGGCTTGAGAAAATCAGGAATTCTGTCGTTTTTTTTTACATTGCGAAAATTCTTTTTGCGGGAAGAGAAAGGCGGGATCCCTCAGAGCTGCCTATTCGGAAAGGTAAAATGCGTCGGGAGTGACGGCAATATGCGCTGAAGGGGCGGCACTGCTTGGCGAATTAGAGGGGAGCAGCGTCATCCCCCGCCTTACCAAGCATGTTTCGGAGATCTTTTTGAATTTTTTGACGGTAATGCTCGACCGCGGCAGGATTCGTCATGATCATGTCCAACTGGCGGGTATGCAGGGTCAGATAACCCAGGATCTTCAACCGGTCCAGCATGTAACCGATTTCAAACCCTTCGATCCGGGCCATCAGGTTGTCCTCCTTTACCTGCACCCGGAAATTGTGCGTTTCCAACAAGTCCGCGATAAAGTGGATGCGTTTCCGACGTCGGCGGTCATCGGCCGCACCGCCTTTGAATTGGAACCCGATGTAATTTTCAGAAGTGCGCTCGCTGACCAGCGCTTCAAGCGTCGAAAAATGGTAGCCCAGACGGGAGTTGAGATTGCAGTAGTTTTTAGAAATCATAAAATAGTTGCGCTCCGCATAGCGGGAGCGTACCCCGGGTGCCAGGGCCGGGTTGGCGGTGGATTGAAACATGACGGCCATCAGCCCCTTTCCGTCAAGGGCGGGCGGGCCATCCCAGGGGATGGCGGCAAAACCGTCCCAGAACGCCCGCATGGGTATTGAGGCGATATTGTCGAGTCGAATGTACTTGCCCTTCACTTCATCGATGAAACCATCATCCAAATTCAGAATCCACCATTGCATGGGGGCATGATAGTAAAGCTGCTTGCTTGACCGTTCGTTGAAATGATGATCCCGGCCAAAGTGAAACATCTCGTGAACCGATTTTTCATGAACGAAGCGGGTAATATCATGCAGCGTCCGACAATGGGACGGGGTGAACCCGGGGCCATCCGGATCCAGTAAATTCAAAGGCACAATCAAACGACTGACGGCTGTTAAGGTTCCATGGATGGGGCTTCCGGTCATTAAGCTAGTCTTGGGTTTGTCCGACGCAAGCAGCGCCTCTATCCGACCCTTGTAGACAACCCGACCGCCTGCGTCCAGGGTGATGAGCGTGCCTGGGCGCAGTTTGTCAAGCGCCCCCGAAAGACCAAAAAGGGCGGGTCGGGCGAACTCCCGGGCCACATTGGCCAAGTGTCCCGTGAAACTGCCGTGTCCGGTGACAATGCCGGCGGCACGGGTCAGCAGCGGGGCCCATCGTGGATGGGCTTCACGGGTCAGCAGAATTGCGCCTTGGGGAAATGACAGCATGTCCAGGCCACTGTCCACGCGATGCACAAGGCCGACGCCGATCCCCGGGCAGGCGGTGGTCCCGCCTTCGGCGAGAATGCAGTCGTTGGATGCCGGCCTGGCATACGATAGTGTCGTTTGCCTGGCCGGGTCCATTTGTTGCAGGGGCCGGCATTGAAGGATAACAATGGCACCCTGCTGATCGATAGCCCATTCGATATCCAGGGGGGCGCCGTAGTGATCTTCCAGCTGGATCGCCATGGCCGAAAGCGCCAGCACCTGGGCATCGGTGAGGGAGGCCTGTCGCTGCAGGCCGTCATCGGTGATATCCAGACGGCAGACGCCTTCTTCCGGATAGCACGCATATTTACGGGACTTCACGCGTATTTCCCGTGTTTGAATTGTCATGGGCGCTTCGCGATCGACCGTAAAAAAATCCCCGTCCACCGAGCCGTCCACCACCGCCTTGGGAAGTCCCCAGGCCGCATTGATCACAACGCTGGCGTCCTGGCGATCAAACGGGTTACGCGAATACATCACCCCTCCGGCCATGGGATCCAGCATGGTCAGGCACCCCACGCACATGGCAATGTCGTCATCCCGGAACCCTTTGTTGAGTCGATAGGTTATGGCCGGGAGACTGTACTTGCTGGCCAGGATTTGCTTGTAGGCATCGAGAAGATGATCCCCACTTACATTCAGCTCGGAGTGGTGCAATCCCGCAAAAGAACTGCCCTTCTCATCCTCGCCAAGGGCACTGCTGCGCATGGCGGCGGTCATGTCCCGGCCGCCGCTGACGGCCATGCCATGCCAGGCTTCGCGAATCGCAGTCGCAAGCTCCGGGGGGATATCGGCCTGGACAATCAGGTTGTTCAGCCGGGCATGCAGGCGATAGAGGTTCTCCATGTCGTTCAAATCCGCCGACTGCATCAAACGGTTGATTTCGATCTTGAGATCATTGTGGTCGATAAAGTGCTCATAGGCGCTGGCCGTAACCACAAAGCCGTCTGGCACGGCCAATCCCAGTTTGTTTTTGATTTCACCGAGGTTGGCCATCTTGCTGCCCACAAGATCGACCATGTCTATATCGATGTCTTTCAAGACGATCACAAGTCGGCGATCCCGATGCTCTCTTCCCGAGTGAAGCGTCGCATCGATCTGGCGGCTGATGGCATTGAGACGTTCGGAAAGCGAAAGATATTTACCGGGTGCGAGCCGTTGCAGGTTCTCCACCATATGCATGACGCTCACCGAGGCGGTTGTGGCGCAGGCGCGCACAAAGGCCATGCCAAAAGGCCGATCCCCTTGAAGAACGGACTCGATTTCTCCCATGACTTCAAGTGCCTTGTTGTTGGCACGGATCAATTGCTTGAAATGGGCGTAACGCTCCCGAAAAACCAGCCGGAGGTGATCCACATCAGGGCTTTCCCTATCCGCCGTGGTTTTCAATATTTTATCGGCAATCCGTTTAATAAAAATCATGGCAATGGCCGGCCTTGCAGCTGATCATCGTGATACCCTGGTCCGCTCCGAGTCTTCCCCGCCGCCATGGTTGCCCTTCCTGGCCTGTGCATCAATGGCCACCGGGCGCCAGGTTGATATGGTTTAAGGCTAGCATTTCCGTTGGGCGCCCGGCAATGTAATGGTCCCGGCGGTTAAACCTGGGTTTTCTCCCTTGAAACTTAAAAAGGCCGGGGAAGAGAACAATGCCCTCTGCCGCCGGCCTTCTTGGTTGACAGGGGTTCGACATTAAGGCACCCCTCCGCATGACGTCTCGGCCGCCCCCCTGCCACTTGATGCATTGGCGTCAATGCTCGAGGCGCAAACCCCATCCTTCAAAAAGAAACATGATGGCAAATCCGTACCAGAGCGTATAGACCACGTAGAAAATCAGAGAGAAAGTGACAATGCCATACCGCTCCGATATTTTTTGAGCCTCGATCTGGTAGTAGTTGTATGCTGTTTCCACCGCCTTTTTATTGACCGTGGCCACAATCTTGGCCGCTTTGAACTGTTTCTGACGCTTCAAATCATTTTCCATGGCGTTATTGGCGGCCCACCAGTTGTATAGCACCTGCCGCTCGCCGTAGCCGTACTTGGCGGCCACATCGCTGCCGTTGTTGTGATACATGAGGTCGGCATCGGCAAGACAAACAGCTAGTATTTTTCCCAGATCGCCATCAACGGCAAGATTCGGTCCATTTACGTTTACAAGGGCACCCCCCTTCTGAAATAGAAGCGAGCTTTGTCGTGCCTGGGTTTCATCCGCCATAACAAGATCAACCTTAAATGCGGTCCCAGCGAAAGGTTGGGCCTCCTCCTGCATGTGGGGTATATAGTAGGCGGAGCCTTTGGAAATGGAATTATAAAGCGCATCGAGATAATTGAGACCATTATGCCCATTGAAAATCGGCATAAAAATCACGACCAAGACTACCACAAAAACCCCCATCATGCCGGCGCCGCTGTAGAATTCACCTTTTTTTGCAATCATGAATGCGCCTCCTCTTCTCCTTTCAACCTGTTGATATTGGTCAGAAAGGTCCCAATCACCCATATTCCGAAACCGGATATGACGATAAAAAAGGCCCAGACACCGATGGTATCCAGGGTTTTACCCAATCCGGGGGATATAGGCAGCACCCCCATCTCACCCAGTTTGGCTGGAAGAGCGAAAATCCGGTTGACGAAGCCCGCCAGTACGGCCATGGCATAAAACCCGCGGATGGTGATGCCCTTGACGACTTTTGTCACCATCGCTCCCACCTGGATACCCAGCAGAGACCCCAGGAGCATACCCATTGCCAGGGTGTAGAAAATAAAGCCATATATCGCATACTGGCTGATGGCGGCATATCCGGCGGTAAACACGATCTGGAAAATATCGGTACCCACCGTGGTCATGGAGGAAACCCCCAGCACATAGACGAAGATGGGAAACGTCAGGAATCCACCGCCAACCCCCATAATACCGGCGGCAAGACCGACCAGGGCGCCGCTGAGAACGAGAAACACCCAGGAAATGCCGCGCCCTCCGGGAACCAGATCGTGGTCGAAACGGATCACCGGCGGGATCTTCAACCCCTGAATTTTTTTAGGCAGACTGCCCATCTCGGCGCCCTCATCCTTGGCGCCGTGAGCACCCGCGTCGGCGGAGCTTCCTTTGCGGGCGTTGAGATAGTCGATCATGGCGTATATCCCCAAAAATCCGAGCATACCCGCGTAGACAGTGGTAATGAAGGCGTCGCTCAACACAGGATTGATCTCATACAAAACCCGGTTGATCACGCCCCCAACCGTTGCCCCGATGATGGCCCCGAGTAGAAATACGGCAGCCAATGGTACGGAGACATTTCCCAATTTGCGATGGATGACACTCCCCATGATGGCCTTGGCAAAAATGTGGAACAAGTCCGTGCCGACCGCCAGGATGCCCTTGATTCCGGCACTCATCAGAGCAGGGGCAATGATAAAGCCCCCTCCGGCCCCAATGCATCCGGTAATCAGCCCGGCGCCCAATCCGATGAGAATTGACACGATAAAAATACCGGTACTGTAAAAGGCCGGGCTGTAGGCCTTTTTCCCCCCCAGAAGATCCGGCAAGGCACTGCCGATCTGATCAGCAAAAACGACCCCGCCCAGAAGAACCGGCAATAGCAAAAGCCCTATCAACAGCAGTCTTTTGCGATCGTTTAGAATCGTTTCCGCGTTGCGGCATTCCCATTCGGCAAAGGCACGTGTTCCCGCCATCATGAACCGGCCCCATTGTCGGAAAAAGTTCATTGTGCTTTTCTCCTCCCCTGATTGTTATTTAGTGTCCGTCCATAAATAGTAGATTTTGGTTCCTGGCAAGGCCCGAGCGCGTTTTCAACCGGAGGAATAGCCCGCTATTTCGAGGATTGAAAACGAGCGAGAACGCCGCCAGGGGCCGAAAGATGCCATTTATGGATGGGCACTATTCATCCCATCCCCGCATTTTCTTCTTATCCAGTTCAAGCGATATCGCTCGTCAACAAATCATCAAGTGTTTTGATCTTCTCCTCCTGAATATTTTTCTTTTGAGCGGCATCTTCCATTTTGTATAACAGCTCATCGATATCCACCGGCTTCATCAAATAATCGAAGGCCCCGAGTTCCATGCCTTCACGGGCCACCTCGAGGCTCGCGTGACCGGTCAGCATGATCACCTCCGTAAGCGGCGCGACCTCTTTGATCCTGCGCAGGGTTTCGATGCCGTCCATTCCCGGCATGCGCACATCCAGCACCACGACGTCGGTTGCATGGGACGCCAAATGTTCAAGCGCTTTTTCGCCACTTCCAACGCCGAAAGCATTCACCTGCCGTTTGCGCATCCGTTTAATGAGGGTGTTCAAATAATCCTCTTCATCATCGACAAAAAGAACGGTGGGCATCTGGGTCATGTTATGCCTCCTGGCGCACAGCCTGTTGGATCTTTGCAACCAGATCCTGAAGATCGCTGGGTTTGGTCAGGTAGTCGAAGGCACCACAGGCCATGCCTTCCCGCGCCGCCTGCTCCGAGCCGTGTCCGGTCAGCATGATCACCGGCATGGACGGTACCAACTTTTTGAAGATACGGAGAATTTCGATACCGTCCATATCTTCCAGCTTCAAATCAAGAACCGCCACATCGAAATCCTGTTTGCGCAAAGTTTGAATCGCCTGGGTTCCGCTGTAGACCGGCGTCACGGCCATGTTGCGTTTCGCCAGCCGTTTGCTGAGTACGTCGACGAACCCCACTTCATCGTCCACTAGCAAGAGTTTAATGGCATTCGGCATATTGCCTCCTCCATCGCGGATTACCCGTCCTCATCCACCAAACCTCCCGGCATCAAGGCAACCCGGCACCGTACATGCCCATAGCCGCATCCCCATCGCCAGCGACCGTTCATTCCGTTTCCCACGTCTCCTCGAGCATGCCGCATTCATGTCCCTGTCCAGTCATGCCGTATCAGGGCCGTGCCTTGAGGATAACGTTTACCCGTGCTTCGCGGATCTTGTCTTCGTGCTCACGTTTTTTACGGGTCGCAGCGTTGACCTTGTCCATCAGCACGTCCATATCGCTGGGTTTCATCAAATAGTCGAATGCCCCCAAGCGCATCCCCTCAATGCTGGTTTCCACTGTTGCGTGGCCAGTCAGCATGATCACTTCAACCAGAGGAAAATCTTTGCGAATCGCTTTCAGTGTCTCGATGCCGTCCATCCCCGGCATCTTTACATCCAGGATGACCACATCGATGTGGTGGTCTTCTTTCAGGGCAAGTAGTGCCTCTTCACCGCTGTAGGCTTTCAAAACAGCGAGATGGCGCTTGCTCAACCGTTTGGTCATGGTATCGACAAACGGCTCTTCATCATCCACCAGCAAAACGGTTGGTTCGTTCATTACAGTCGGATCGTTCATGATGGTTCTCCTTAAGCGGTTTGCGAATGGTTTTTATCGACAGGAATAGCCACCGGCTGGTCTCTCCTCCTCCCCCTCTTTGTGGAACGGCAGCGCAATCGTAAAGGTGGTCCCTTCATCCATGTCACTTTGCACACTGATTTCGCCGCCCATTTTTTTGATGATGCCGTAGCAGATGGACAATCCCAGGCCGGTGCCTTTGCCCACCGGTTTGGTGGTATAAAAAGGATCGAATATCCGGTCCAGATTGGCGGGCGGAATCCCCGGTCCGTTGTCTTGCACCTCGATTACGGCCTGCGTATCCCTACGGAGCGAAGTGACGGTAATTGCCCCTCCCTTTTTCTCCAAAGCGTCCACGGCATTATTGATCAGGTTAAGAAACACCTGTTGCATTTCAGACGGGGAGGCCTGGATGGCCGGCAAGTCTTCATCCAGTCGCGTGGTCAAGGTCACCTTGGCGTATTTGGCGCGCTGCTCGGACAAATCGATGACTTCTTCGATGAGATCGTTGATGGAAAAAGACTGCAGGCGGGCATCTGTTTTCCGGGCGAAACTCAATAGTTTGTGCGTAATTTCCTTGCAGCGCTTGCCTTGGGTATTGATCTGTTTGAGGGCCCGCTCGAGCTCCTCCAGGTTGCTGCTTTGTTCAAAATCCTCTTCTTCAAGCAGATCCTGGATCCATCCGGCCTCCTCGACCATGATCGCCACCGGATTATTGATTTCGTGCGCGATTCCGGCCGCCAGTTCGCCGATACTGGCCAATTTACCCGTCTCGATCATCTGCTGGTTCATCATCTCTTTGCCCCGATCCGCCTCTTTGATACGGTCCACCTGGCGGATGGAGAGCGTAAATGCCATGATGATGATGCTGATGCCGCCGATGATAAAAATGACCACCGCAATCCCCTGGGCGCGCCGCAGCTCCGAGAATGCATCCGCGCGTTCTTGGCGGTAGACCAGAAGCCATTCCTTATCTTTAAGCAATGCAGTGAAATAGATGCTCTTCTTGCCGTCATCCCCCTCCCATTCCCTAATGGAAACCCGATCGTCCATTCCCCGGTCGCAATCAAAAAGCTGTCCGTAGCACCCCTTGCTCGGGATGAAATCGATCAGAGGGTGGGTCTGGAATTCACCGTTGCGGTTCAGGATGTAGGCAAATCCGGTTTCCCCCACCCGGATATTTTCCACCAGATCGTTAAAAATCGCGAAATCGATGGTGGCGCGTAAAATCCATGGTTTTCCGTTGACGCGGCCTTTGACGGCCACAATAAAGTGGGGCATACGCCGCAGGCCGAGAAAGACATCACTGATCACGTAGGCCTTTTGCATGGCCTGCTGAAACCAATCCGTGTCAGCGTAATCCGCCTCGGCAAGTTTAAAGGGCCCCGCATAGGCGACTTGCTGTCCGCTGCCGTTAACCACCCCAAGGTCGACGAATGCGTAGTGGTAGTTGCGCTGCAAAGAGGCCAGGGTGTCCTGTAGAAACGTTTCGTCGCTCAGGTTCGCATAGCCTAAATTTTTCGCCAGAAAGCGGATATCGGCAAGTTTGTCTCCCAGAAAATCATCGATTTTCTGCCGGTGTTTTTCCACCAGTTCCTCAAGGTGGGCATAGACCTTTTCGCGATAAGAGGCGTAGAGGTTAAAATAGATGGTGCTGCCCACCAGAATTACCGGAATAAAAGACACGACGATAATGGTCGCCATCATGTTCAATGCCAGCGAGCGGTAGTAGGGCAATTGAAGTAGTTCTTTTCTCAGCATCGTATCGCCGTTCCTTGTATGAAGGTGGTCGCACCCATCCTTTGAGCAACAACCATGCCATCCGCCTGGTCCGCAGATATATTTCAACCCCCTTATTTAACATGGATTTTTTACAACATGGTGCGTTGGTGGGTTCGGTGTGAAAACAGGTGTGTCAGGTTTTTTTACACGTCGGCAAGCATCGTGACATATTGCCAATCCCGTTGCCGGTTGGGAAAAGTCGTGGTCGTTTTTAAGAGCGTTGCCCAGATGGGGGGCTGCCGAGAGCGGCAATTCCCAGGGAATGGTCATCGAGTTGAAATGGCTTATGGAAAAGTTTTACCCGGATAGAGCTTCTCAAGAACCGCCTTGAGAGACGGATGTTTCAATTTTCAAATGATATTTATCGATCTTGGCATGCAGTGTGGGCCGGGATACCCCTAAAAGCTTGGCGGCGCGGGACCGATTCCCACTGGTATAACTCAAGGCTTCCTGAATGAGAATGCGGGCAAAAAAATCCATACAGGAATCATAGAGGTCATCGGTTTGCTTCGCTTGGGCCGCATCCCGAAACCATTGGCGGACCTCGCTTTCTAGGCTGCCGGTTTCCACCCGCGGGAGGCTATCCTTTCCCGCCAGGGCGGCACTAAGATCATCCGGCCCGATGGGCGCACCGCGGTTGAAGATAAGGGTTTTCTGCAACGTATTGGCCAATTCACGAATATTGCCGGGCCAACTGTTCTCCGCCAGCATGGCCAGCGCATCTCGGGTGATCCCCGGATTTTCAAGGCCGAGCTCCGTTGCAAAGCGATCGATAAAATACTCTGTCAAAAGCGGTATATCCGTAACGCGCTCACGCAGCGGCGGCAGGCCGATGGTGATAACTTTGAGGCGATAATAAAGGTCTTCCCGAAATTGGGCCTGGGAAATCATCTTCTCCAGATCACGATTGGTGGCTGCAATAATACGGACATCCACCGGAATGGTCTCCCTTCCCCCAAGCCGTTCGATTTTTTTCTCCTGAAGCAACCGCAGGATCTTGGTTTGCAGGTTAACGGGCATATCACCGATTTCATCAAGAAATACGGTGCCGCCACCGGCCTGTTCAATTTTCCCGATCCGGCGGTGGGCCGCTCCGGTGAAGGCCCCCTTTTCATAGCCGAACAACTCGCTTTCCAGCAGGGTTTCGGGCAACGCTACGCAGTTAATGACGAGAAAAGGTTTATCCGCCCGCTGGCTGTGCTGGTAAATGGCGCGGGCCACCAGTTCTTTTCCGGTCCCGGTTTCGCCGCGGATCAAAACCGTGGCATCCGTCGAGGCCACCCGGCCGATCATTTTAAACACCTGTTGCATGCCCTCGCTGCGCCCAATGATGGTATCCCGATCCATTTTCTCGGCGGTATCCCCCATATCCACAGGGGATCGCATAAACCGGCCGGTCTCCAGGGCCTGGTTGATGGTCTTGAGCATGTCCGGAATATCGAAGGGTTTGAGGACATAATCAAAGGCACCCATCTTGGTGGCTTCGATGGCGGTTTCCGTCGTACTGAAAGCCGTCATGAAGATCACCGGGAGTTTTGGCTCGAAGGCATGGATGGCCTGAAACGTTTCCAACCCATTCATTCCCGGAAGCCGCACATCCAGGACCACCACATCGGGCAAGGCCGCACGCACCTTTTCCAGGCCTTCTTCCCCGGAAGCGGCATTTCTCACCCGATAGCCTTCCTCCGTTAAAAGTTTGGTAAAACTTTTGCGCAGTTGATCGTCATCATCGACAATAAGAATTGTGCTCATACCGTCATTCCTTTACCGGCAACGTCACAATGACCGTGGCGCCGCCCCCTTCGGTAGCGGCGATGTCAATCCACCCATGGTGTTCCGAAAGAATGCGTTTGGCGATACTCATCCCCAGTCCGGTCCCCTCTTCCTTGGTGGTAAAAAAAGGGTCAAACACCTTTTCCCGCAACGATGCGGGGATACCAGGGCCATTGTCGCACACCCGGATAACGGCCTCACGATTCCCCGAGGGGCCTGTGGACACCAATTCTTCAATCCTGATCGCACCGCCTTTTTCCATGGCCTCGCAGGCATTGATCACCAGGTTCACAAAAACTTCTTTGAGCTGATCCGGATCGGCATTGACCGTGGGAAGAAAATCATTCCGGGCAATCTCCACCCGGACATCGTAGGATTTCAAACGATGGGACAGCAACTGCAGCACCGTATCGATCACCGAAGAGGGGCTGATGGGCTGCATGGTCAGCTTCGGGGGGCGGGAAAATTCGAGAAAGTTTTGAACGATGGTGTCGATGTGGCGAATCTCTTCGGATATAACGTCAAAGTCTTCCTGCTGGGTGGTCGTCAATTCGAGCGCTCGTTCGAGGGAAAACAGCCGCATCTTAACCGATGTAAAGGGGTTACGGATACTGTGGGCCATCCCGGCCGCCAGCTTGCCGACAACCGCCAGTTTTTTGGCCTGCAGCAGGGTTTCCCGGCTGCGCTCCAATTCCGACTGCGTGCTGTCCATACTGTCGATCAAATCATATACCCGGTGGCTGAGAACCTTGATGACATTCTCTTTTTTGGTCACCACCTCCTCATGGGTCACGGCTCGAATCAACCGGCGAATCGGCCCCAGAATTTCTTTGACGACAATCATGGCCAGCATAACCGCCAGAATGAAATTCATCAGGATCGCAAACACGGCAATACTGCGTAACTTCAGTGCCTCCTCGCGGCTTTCCTGGCGGGCCGTGATGATGTTGTGGGCATGGATGGTTTTGAATTTATCGCAGAGATCGAGAATCGTAAAAAATCGATCGCGCACTTCCTCGTGCAAAATCGCGCCAGCTTCTGATTTACCGGATTTGTAGAGTTCAATAACCCTTTTCCTGGCCGTAACATAATGCCGGTACTCCGCCGCGATCCGATCGATGGTTTCTTTCTGCTCCGGCATTTGAACGAGGGATTGGGCTTCATTGAGCTTGCGGTCGAAGCGCTTTTGGTATTCTCCCAGTTGCCTCAGCCAGTCCGGGTTGCGGTCCAGGAAATAATAGGAAACAAAGCCTTTCTGGTTGGCCAAAGCGATCTGCAAATCTTCGGCGGCTTCCAAGGCCACTACATTTTCATCGGCTACGGCGGATATATGCTCGTCGATCCGGTAGGTATACCAGATCATGACCACCCCCCCCATGAAAGTAATCAATACCAGCGACGCCAGCACGATATAAATGCGTTTACGCAGGACGATCTGGTTCCAAATGGGCAGGTTGAAAGGCATTGTCAGGCCAGCGGTTGTGGTTTTTGATTCATCGGCATGCCGTATAGCGACAACCCTTTGCCAAGGTATGCCGTGCTCGTTTGAGGGCAATGGCGTTAGGGATCTATTTGTTGGTCTCCCCGCGATTTTCCCATCGGTTTAAAATAGCCAAAACAGATTCCAGCAAACCACGTGCCAGAAATACGCTTCAATCAAGATCGTTGCTCAAATCAATCCGGTCAAGGCCTGCCGCGTCTTTACGGCAGGAAAATTGGATTTCTGACAACCGCTCCAAAGTGTCAGATTTTTTTACAGTTGGCAAACGAATTCCTTGAGCAGGGAATCATCGCAGGGCGATAAAACAACCCAGCATGATGAAGGTGGGCAGTAAAGCGGCGATGAGGAGGAAAACGGGCGAGATGCCGTTTTTGAAATATTTTTTCAAGATACTCTGGCCGGCCGGATTGGGGGCATTGGCGATAATGGTCAGGCCGCCACCGGAAACGGCGCCGACAACGACAGCGTATTTGAGGTTGTCGGTCAGGTCCGGAACGAGGGTGCTTAAAAAGGTGATGGCCGCATTATCGTTGAAAGCGGTCAAAACAGTGGCGCTCAACATGAGGGGGATATCCGACAAAGCACCCAGAAGAGGGGCGATCCACCACCCCTGCACACCACCGTGGATAACCAAGCCTCCCAGAAAAAAACCCACCAGCAGCGGTGGTTTCAGATCGATCCGGTTCTGAAAGGGGGCGCTCACCTGGGAAAACCCGAGGAAAAACAACACGCCCGGTACAAATATAGCCGGATCATGGGCGTTGACGATGGTCCAGGCCATAAAAACAACGTGAATGGCAATCACCCAGACCGGCACCGGATCATCCCGGTTGTCCCATTCCGGGTCGCGGTATTGGGGTTGCTGATCCTCCGGCAGCAGGCCGGGAAAATTACGCCGCATGTTCTGGCGTTTGATTTCTTCGAAACGCATGTCAAAAGCCGCTTGAGCCAGCTGGGGATCGATTCGGCGCGCCCGGACATCGTCCTGGTATTTTCTCCGCAATTTGTCCATGATGTGCTGTTTCAGGTCTGAATAGCGGCTTTGGACGGCTTCGCACAAACCAAGCTCCTCGCCAAGAGATTTTCCCATGCGGTCGAATTCAGGCTCGATTTCACCACGCTGAATATAGGTTTGCTGAATCGCCTCCTTCAGGCTCACCATGGCAAAAGCCTTTTCCAGTGAGGCCAGCTCCTTTCGAAACACCAGATAATACACCCCATTGGAAAGCAGAATGCCCAAAATGGCTTTCCAGCCGAAATGGGTGATCATATAGACCATGTCCCACTGCCAGGGACCGGCCACCATGAGAACCGGCGGCGCCGCAAAATGCGAAAGCGTTCCCCCCACTGAAATGTTAACAAAAAGCAGGCCCAGGGTGGCATATTTAAAGGGGGGGGAGGGCTCCAGAGCGTAGAATTTGCGCGCCAGCAGAAGGGCGCAGATGGTCATGGCCGCCGGTTCGGTAATCAGAGAACCCAGAAGCGGTCCAAGGGTCAGCAATGTAAGCCACCAGGCTTTCAGTGTTCCACCCATCAGCCGCGCCAGAAGCGACATTGTCGTTTCTGCCAGCTTTAAAATGGGCCGGGTGGCTGCCAGGGTCATGATCACCACAACGAACATGGGTTCGGTGAAATTGACCCGCTGGGTAATGTAGGTATGCAGGGTGGTCCAGTCGTAGAAAAAGAAGATGGCCCAGGTTAAAACCGCCGCCCATAGGCCGAACACCACTTCAATTTCCCCCAGGAAATGAAACAGTTCCGCCCCGATATGGACGGAGTGCCGATCGGATCGGCCCGTGGCAATGCGCTCCTGGTGGATGCGGGACCAGTGGTGGGCAATGGCCATGAAACGGCTGGTTAAAAAAGTGTGCAGAATCGCTACGAAAAAAATAAGGGTGGCCACCAGATTGAAGGGTTCCGCGTGGATCCGGTTTTTAATAATCATCCACAGGTCGGTGTCTTGATCGTCGTCATAGCTGCCGAGGTCTCTTGGGAATGCAACGGTGTCGTGCGTGGGAGGATGCCCCCCCCCGATGGCACTTACCGGAAACATCAGCGAAACAACAATTACCCCAAACCACAGCACATGCCAGCCCAAACCTCGCCGCACTCTCGATCCTCCTTGCAGCCTAGTGTCCATGACCATCCGATTTCATATCGGGATTCACGCACTCTGATCGGCAAGCGGTACCCCATTCAGCAGGCCAGCCATGCCCATCCGGGACTAAGCATGACTGGCCTTTCCGACACTTGCAGAATAGCGGCAGCCCACCATCATTTCGGTTGCCAGTAGGGGTTGATGATATCCTCAAATATGGTCATAGCGGCTTCGGCCCCCATGCCGGTGGCGGTGACAATCTGCTTGTAGCCGCCCTCCACATCGCCGGCGGCATAAATACCGGGAATGTTGGTACGATGTTTGGCATCCCGGGCGATATAGCCCTCTTCGGTCAACGCCACCCCTATATTTTTCGCCAGTTCCACTGCCGGCGTGTAGCCGATGGACATAAAAACACCATCGGCGGGGATGACGGTCGTTTCATTGGTCTGGTTGTTGAACAATTCGACTTCCGTAACGCGCTCGGTACCTAAAATATCCTTGACTTCCGTATTCCAGAGAACGTCAACACCGGATTCCATGAGATTCTTGACGAGAAACTCCTGGGCTCGCAGTTTGTCGCGCCGGTGGACAAGGGTCACCTCCACCCCCATATGGTGGAGGTGAAGGGCTTCGGTAACAGCACTGTTGCCGCCCCCCACCATAATGACCTTTTTTCCGTTGAACAAAGGCCCGTCGCAGGTGGCGCAATAACTGACCCCCCGGCCGCTCAGTCGGCTTTCACCCGGCACCCCCAAGGTTCTATGACTGGCCCCGGTCGCCAGCAGGATGGCTTTGGTCATGAATTTACGACGCGTGGTCTGAACTTCGTGGGGATTTCCCGGTTTGATATCGACCACTTTTTCACCCTGAAAAATCTGAACATACTCCAGGGCATGATTCACCATAATGTCCACCAACGTCTTGCCGCCCACCTGAGTGAAGCCAGGATAATTTTCGACAATCGGGGTCGTGGCGACCTGTCCGCCAAGGGCATCGGCCTCCACAAGCGCAGTTTTCAGGCCGCTGCGCACAGCATAGATGGCGGCGGTCAAACCAGCCGGCCCGCCCCCCACGATGGTTAGATCGGTTTCCACGACCTCGGCATCCACATCCGGGATGAAAATGGTCTGGGGTTCAAGCTTTTGCAGCGAACTCATGAAAACTTCTTCGGCCTGGGCGCCTTGCCCAATCAGGGTCTCGTTGGCATAGGCCACCGGCACACTGTGGGCGGCATACTGTTGGGCGATATCGGGACGGCACTGAATATCGATCAGCTCAAGGGAGATCAGATCCGGCCGGGCCACCGCAGCCTTGGCACCGTTGACCGCCTGTTGCGGGCAATAGGGGCATGAAGGGCTAATGAAAACCTTGACCTGGCGCGGGCTGTCGATTCGCTCGAGGACTTTCAGGGACTGTTCACTGGCATTGCTGTTGCCCGACCCCACCAGCAGCAGCAGCTCCAGAAAGGTGCGCGCTTCCTCGCCCATGGGGGCCCCGATCCAGCGGATATTGTACTGATCGGGGGCAATGATCAATGTCGGCGATACCGTGACATTCAGTTTCCGGGCCAATTCATGTCCAAGTTCATATTCCCGCAAGGTAATCTTGTCCGTCAATTCCCTAAAGGCACGAATAACCTGGCGGTTGGCCTGAGCGAAGACATCATCCCGCGCCTTTTCGGTAAACAACAGCAGCGGGATATCGTTTTTCATCCGGGCAAACGTCGTCCTGAGTTGGTTGAGAAAGGCTTCGCCGTCAGCACGACCCGGGGCCGAATTGGCTTCCATACCTGCCATTTCCATCATGGTCCACCTCCTTGTGAGCACGTGTTCGATCGCAATAATCTATGGGTCTATTCCGGTCGGAACAAGTTTTTTATCGAGATGCGACGAGCAACCGCTGGTGCAGCCGCTTGTCAGGAGTATAAGATCCGAAAACAGAGGAAACGTTACAGCTACTGCGAATTAAGATGTTTTCCCATCACCGTAGAGGCCGGATTGCCAAATGGTTTCCGCGAACCGCAGATCATCCGGGGTCGTTATCTTTATGTTGGCACGGCTTCCCGGGACAATGGCGACCGCATGCCCCAATCGCTCCAGAAGCTGGGCGTCATCCGTGCCGACAAAGCCGTCTTCGCGGGCCTTTTCATGGGCTGCCCGGATGAGCCCCAATCGGAAGCCCTGGGGCGTCTGCGCCATCCAGACCGCGTCCCGTGGAAGGGTATGCCGAATCCCCCCCTGTTTGTTTACTTTTTTAAGGGTGTCGCATGAGGGTACCCCCGCGATACAGGCACCGTGTTTTTCGACCGCTTGCAGGCATTGTTGCAGACATTCCTTCGATACGAAAGGCCGGACACCGTCATGGATCAGCACGGGATCGTCGTCCTTTACCGAACAAACGGACAGCCCGTTATAAACACTCTCCTGACGCTCACTGCCACCGGCAACAAGGCGGCAGGGTAATCCTAAGCCCCACTTTTCGATCACCTCACGACGGCAGTAGGCGATTTCGGATCCGTCGACAACGAGGATGATTTCTTCGAAAAAACCGCTCGCAGAGAAAACATTCAGCGTTCGGGTCAAAATCGGCTGGCCGGCCAGTGGCAGATACTGTTTCCTGACCTCCCCGCCCATGCGAAGTCCCCGACCGGCGGCAACAATAATGGCGGCATTCATTTTAATGTTTGTTTATGCGTATGGGATGGATGTCGTTATGCAACAAGCGGTTATCCCCAGGCAGCCTGCTGACGAACCGGGCCATCACGCGGGAAAACGATATCACCGCAAATAGAGTAGTTCTTTGGGCAAGGGCACCCCCTTCCCCATGGTATCTTCACCGTAATTTACACCGGCCAGAATCTCAATGTCCTGGAGTGCCCGCACATCGCCCTCAAAGACCACTTCTTTGATGTTTTCTTTGTTTATTTTACCACCGGCCCACTGGATATCCAGTACACTGCTGGCATCAAAGCGGTCTTTTCCGATGCATAACTCCACCTGACCGCCAAAGTGTTGGACAATTTTCGCGACCAGGAGACTGGGACGACTGTGAAACCCCAGCTTCACCGGGATGCCTACGGTTATGCGGCCACGTTCGATATTTTCATTGAGGATTTCCTGGGCCAACTGCTTCCCCGTGTTCAGGAAGTGACAGGCGTAGAACAAACCAAAATTGATCGTACAATCCAAAAGCTGTTCCGGGTTAACCAGCGCCGACAGGCGTTCCTGGACTTGCTGATAGATATTCTTAAAGCTTGTTTTGTGCTGGTGTCGCTCATAGAAGTGAAGCAACCGCCCGATAAGCTGCAGAAGATGAAAAACAACTGAAAAATGGCTGCGCAGTTGTTTGAGCTTGCGATTGCCAAAGCGATAACCACCATGGATGACGTAAGAGTCGAAAGCCGACTGCAGGTTGTGCACCAGCATTTCGAAACGGCGGATCTCCACCTCATTGACCTTGTCAGGAACAATGGTCGGGATCTTATCGAGGGGATAGGGTTCGTAAAATCCCAACTGGTCGAATTTCTGACATATATTCAAAAATTCACTGGCAATTTTGACAATATGTTTTTTCTGGACGTCTTTGCTCTCATCATCAATATCATAATCCAGTAGATTGTTGGAAACGATGGTCGGAAACTTGGCAGGGTCGAAGCCTTTGGTCGGTGTTGGAATTGTCAGTCGTCGCGCTTCCGCAATGATGACCGGCGCCAGCTTACACAGGCAGGCGTTGAGGAAGTCGAGCGTATGCTCCCCTTGGGATGCAAATTTCTCAGAGTCCGGCAAATCATAATATACAAGCCGATTGGCAATATGTTTTTGTGAATAAGCACCGAGGCTCAGGTGGCGCACTGTCGCCGTCAATTCACGATAGAAATACCAATCTTTATTGTTCTTGGCGCCATGGAAGTCCAGAAAGTCTTCCATCAACTGGGTCGTACCGATGAGTTTGGAATAAAGCTTCTTGGTAAAAAACTGTCGATTGCCACCGGATTCGATAATGTATGTGCAACACCGCAGATAATCATGGGAGAATATACGGACTTTATCCAAGTATGATATCACCTTTTCCTGCGAATTTTTCATAGGGCCTACGCGTTAGAGTTAATGTGTATCCATAAATGCAAAAAACCAGGGATAATTCTGTCGATATCCGCGTGCGTTTGGGAAAAAACCGGCCGAAGCAGCCCGTAAGCCGAATTCTGTTTCCGAAAAAGGTTACCCCGTTTCGGATGACGATCATTCATCTTGGGCAGCAGTTGCCTGATGCCTCGTGCGACCTACCCGGGAACTTGGGCGGGCCGCCCTCAAACGTTCCCCTATTTGGTCTTGCACCGGGTGGGGTTTACCAAGCTTCTCCGGTCACCCGGAGAACTGGTGCGCTCTTACCGCACCGTTTCACCCTTACCCTGCCGGGTCGGCAGGGCGGTCTGCTCTCTGTTGCACTTTCCTTCACGTCGCCGTGACTCCGTGTTACGGAGCACCCTGCCCTGTGGTGTTCGGACTTTCCTCCAGGAATTAGAATTCCCAGCGATCGTCTGGCCTGCTCCGACCGGTCGCCGCAAACGCAGCATCTGTAGCGATTTAAATTTTTCAGGAATTATCCCAGTAAAGAATTCTATTACAGAAGGGGCACAATTTCAAGCTGTCGAAACGTTGCAGTTCGTTGTACATCTGAGGGGGGATGTTCATATGGCAGCCCAGGCAGATTGAATTGCGGACAGGCGCCAGGGCCTTCCCGTCGTTGCTCATTTTTTTTACTCTTGCAAAGGCCTGCAGCAGTTCCGGTGTGAGCTCGGCTTCCACCGATGCCACCTCACGGGACAAGTCATTGATGCGCGATTCACTCTCGGAGGCTTCTTTGGCGACGGCCTCTTTATCGGATGTCACCTGGTCATCCACCTGCCGAAATTCCTCTTCCTGAGATTTAATTTTCTCAGAAAGGCCTTCCATTTCGGACATGCATTCCAGCATTTCATCCTCAATTTGGGTTTTGCGCGTGCGCAGTTGTTCTTCTTCCTTGATAAGCGATTGGTACTCTTTATTGGTTTTTACCGATCGCCGCTTTTCCTCAATTTTTGCAATCAGCGCTGTATTCACATGGACTTGCTCTTCGAGATCACGGTAGCGTGCCTTTGAGTCATCAAGTAGCGTTTTTTCTTTACTGATCGATTTGGCAAAATCATGCAATTCTTTATCAAAGCCCGCAATTTTCTCCGCCACTTTATCGAGCGTTTTCTGGATCTCCATTCTCTGTATTTCAATCTGTTGCAAATTCATGAGGGTTTCCATCTGCGCACGTGTAATTGCTGTCATAATGTCGAAGCTACTCCTCAAAGGTTATCCGTCGGGCTGTCAATCGGCAACAATCACCGCCTGGTGCTGTTGCCCCCGCGGGTCAAAGGTTTTCTTTCGATTCCATTCGGATGCTCACGTCTGCTTGCAGGGTGATCCATGGGCGGAATCAGATCGGTTTAAAAGGGGTCTGTTCAGTCTTACATGTCTCAACGACAATATCAAAACCGCGCGATTCGAACTGGTCGGCCAGCTGCCGGGCCAAGGTTTCAATAACGATATGCTCCGACTCATAATGGCCGATATCGATCACACCCAGGCCCCGGGACTCGACTTCACGCGCCTCATGATAGCGCACGTCTCCGGTGATAAAGACCTGAGCACCGCTAGCGAAAAACGGCTCCAACAGGCTGGCCCCGCTGCCGGAACAAATAGCCACCCGATTAACGGGCATTTGCGGGTCCCCGACAAATCGAACATGGGGAAGGGCCATTCGCGATTTGACCGCAACCGCCAAATCACCCAACGTGGTGGCTGACGATAAATCCGCCACCCGCCCTAACCCGCAGTTGTCATGTCCGGCGGCAGGCAATAAAACGGCAGGGCGATCGATATCCAAAACAGAGGCCAGGATATCGTTGACCCCGCCATGCGCGCTGTCCAGGTTCGTATGCGCCGCTAGCACGGCAATTTGCTGACAGATAAAACCCTGCAGCATCCCCCCCAGCGCGCTGTCCAAATCCAGCACGTGAAGCGGGCGAAATATAAGCGGATGATGTGTCACCAGGGCATTGCCTTTGCGGCGCACCACTTCCTGAAGGACATCCGTCGTGGGATCCAGGGCTGTGAAGAGTCGTGTGACCGGCCATTGACGGCTGCCAACCTGCAGGCCGACGTTGTCCCACTCCTCAGCCAGTTCTGTCGGCGCAATGATTTCCAATACGTTCAGAATGTCGCCAACTGTCGCCGTCCTCGCCATTGGATGCTCCGATTCTTAAAAAACAAGAAGGGCGTGGTTCCTGAATGAACCACGCCCTTTGAGGTCACCGTCTGGGGGCAAGGCCATTGCCCCCTTGAAAATAGTACATTTAACCTCATCCATACCCATCGTTATCGGTCTCATTTGCTGCCATCAATTATTATACATGCCAACCGGCATGGTGTGGATGTATGGGCCCACCTGGGATCGAACCAGGGACCTACCGGTTATGAGCCGGTGGCTCTGCCAGCTGAGCTATGGGCCCGCAATCCCTTCTTAAAGAGCGTCACCTGTACTATCCGCCTACGTTTGTTTTGTCAAGCGAGCGGTGCCGCATGCAGTCGAAAGGGCCACAAGCACAACGCGTCAATCAACTCTCGATAAAATGTTTCAGTTTGCGACTCCGTGTTGGATGACGGAGTTTACGCAGTGCTTTGGCTTCAATTTGGCGAATTCGTTCCCGTGTAACGGCAAAATCCTGCCCAACTTCTTCCAATGTATGATCGGCTTTTTCACCAATCCCAAACCGCATGCGCAAAACTTTTTCTTCCCTTGGTGTCAGGGTCGCCAATACCTTGCGGGTCTGTTCGGCCAGATTCAAACTGACAGCGGCATCGGAGGGCAGCATGAACTTTTTATCTTCGATAAAATCGCCCAAATGGCTGTCTTCCTCTTCACCAATCGGGGTTTCCAGCGAAATAGGTTCGCGGGCAATTTTCAGCACCTTGCGAACCTTTTCCAGTGGTATTTCCATTTTCTCGGCAATTTCTTCCGGAGATGGTTCGCGCCCCTGTTCCTGCACCAGATAGCGGGATGTTCGGATCAGCTTGTTAATGGTTTCAATCATATGGACGGGAATTCGGATGGTGCGCGCCTGATCTGCAATTGCGCGTGTGATGGCTTGGCGTATCCACCAGGTGGCATAGGTACTGAACTTGTACCCTCGGCGGTATTCGAATTTATCGACCGCCTTCATCAAGCCGATATTGCCCTCTTGGATCAGATCGAGAAACTGCAATCCGCGGTTCGTATATTTCTTGGCGATGCTGACAACAAGGCGCAAATTGGCTTTGGTCAATTCGCTTTTGGCGAGTTTGGCCCGAAAACGCCCGTCGTCGACACTGGTAATGATTCGCTTCAGGATGCGGTTATTGGCATTGAGGAGACGTTCTTTTGACTCCAGTTCGGCCACCACGGTTTGCAATTCTTTGTAAATCCGGCCCAGTTCCTTCTGCATCAGATCCGTACGCGGTTTGGCCCATTTGACAAACCGGGTTTCGGAAGTCAAATTGGCGCGCAACTCGTTTAAAGACGAATCCAACACCTCCGCAAAGATGACAATTGTTTTGTTGCGTGATTCGAACCACTCGATCTGATTGCGGATAAGGCTCTCGATCTTATCAATGATCCCGCTTTCCAATCGCCACTCTTTTAAGAGTTCGAAAACTTTATGCGTGCGACGGGATATGGCCCGACGAATCCGCCGCTGCTCATCCGCTTTCGCATCGGATCGAAAAAGCTTCTCCCGAAAAGCGCGGTTTTCTTCATTGATGTCACGGATGGCCTGGATGGTTTGCATGAATTTTTCGGTATGCTCCGTTTCATCAATGAAAGTGTCACCTTCATCAATATCTCGCAGGACCTGTTTAGGGCGCAAGGCACCATTCAGGATATGGTCGCCCAATTCCAGAATACAATCGACCGCAGTGGTGGTATCCAACAAGGCCCGCAAAACTTCCTGCTCACCGGCCTCTATCTTCTTGGCAATCTCGACCTCTCCCTCGCGGCTTAAGAGGGTGACATTTCCCATCTCCCGCAAATACATCTTGACGGGATCCGTAACACTGCCGAAATCCGCAAGGCTGGAATCCTCCGCCCGGCTTGTGGTGGTTTTGACCTGCTTGGTTTTGGCTGTCAGGCTTTGTTTTTCTTCGTCCAACACTTCGATGTCGTACTCATCGAACATCATGAGTGTGTCGTCAATCTGGTCCGGAGACATTAATTCATCCGGGAGCACTTGATTGATTTCATTATAGGTCAGAAACCCCTGGGCCTTGCCTTTAGCCACCAGGGCTTCCAGAGCCTGGATAACAGCCTCCTTACCGTTCTCAACTTTAGCTTTTTTCGGGGCATCCTTTGCCGAAACAGGCTTTTGGGCCGGAGCTTTGGTCTCTTTTTTGGAAACGGCCTTCTTGGGCTTGGCCGCTGGTTTGGAAGCCGTTTTCTTGGCAACAGCCTTGTTTTTTTTGGCGTCCTTCTTCTTGGGCGTTGCTTTCTTTTTGGTATCGGTTTTTTTGACCACCGCCTTCTTAGTCTTTATGGCTTTTTGGCTGTCGGCGGCACTCTTTTTTTTCGCCTTTTTGCCGTTGCTTTTGGAAGGTACTGTTTTAGCGGTTGTTTTTCTGGTTTCTTTCTTCGCAGCGTCCTTTTTGGGGGATTTGACTGTGCGCGGTTTGGCCTCCGTCGCCTTTTTCTGTTTTGTCGTCTTGGCCTTCTTCGTCGTCTTTGACGCTTTTGCCGTCGCCTTTTTAGCCTTGGAGTCCGTCTTTTTTTCCTGTTTGGCGGATTTTTCGGTTTTTGCCGCGGCTTTCTTTGCCATAAAAACTTGCCTCCCGCATGCCTATAATTGATACACTAACTCGTTGACAAAGAGGTTTGATCTGCTCCGAATACACGCTTCCGGTTCAGTCCACCTCATTGGGAAATCCTGTTTTGCACCGATGTTCCCGATCACGTTTAACCCGCCGCTGTTTTTCTTCTAATAGCTGCAGCCAGCGTTTCTCGTCATGGCTTCTTTCGGCCTCTCGAATCTGTTCTTCCAGCGGCACTGCCTCCCGGCGCTTTTTGGTTAATACAAATTGATGGATCAGGCTGTGACAACCTTTATAATTCCAAGCTTCTTCTATAAGGCTCAACTGGGCTCGCAACCGCCGGATAGCCTCTCGTTCATGCCCCTCTGGCCTGGCTCCTGAGGCGGTCAAGGATTCTCCACCGTTAATGATATCCTGACCAATAGCCTTTAAATGAGGGTCATCAATCAACCCAACGATATTCTCCTTGCGCACTTCGGGTAAAATATCCGGGAACTGCAACATCATGGCAATCAACTGCCGCTCGATCTTGCTGCCACCCGATCGCTTTCCTGGCGATGACGTCTGGGGGGCCGAAAAAGTCGAACGCCCTCCCGTATTAGGCCTCGCTTTGGCCGATACCTGACGAATTCGATCCAGAATAGCCGTTTCATCGATATCGACCTTTTCTGCTAAATACTTGATATAAACCGACCGCGCCACCGGATCCTGAAAGGCAGCCATGGATTCGGCCACATCCCCCAGGACCTTGATACGGCCCTCCATGCTGTCCCCATGACGTTCAATGGCAGCATCGATCAGAAAGGGCATGATACCTTTGGCATCCCTGGCTTTTTCCTGAAACGCCTCAGGACCATAGGTCATCATATAGGTGTCCGGATCATGGCCCGTTGGCAACACCAGTATCCGGGCTTCGACAAATTCCTGCGCGAAAATATCGATGCTGCGATGGGCGGCCTTGATACCGGCCTCGTCCGAATCGAATACCAGGATCGCCTGTCCGGATTGTCCGATATAGCCACGCAGCAAACGTGCGTGATCTGTCGTCAGGGCCGTTCCCAAGGTACCGACGGCATTATGGATACCATTCTGGTGCAAGGCCATAACATCGAAGTATCCTTCAACAATATAAACCAGTTCTGTTGCTCTGCAACGCGCTTGTGCTTTATCCAGCCCATAAAGGGACCGGCTTTTACGATAGACATCGGTTTCGGGTGAATTCAGATACTTGGGAAGCGCATCGTCAAGCACCCGACCGCCGAAAGCAATCACCCGGCCGCGATTATCGCGAATGGGAAAAATGATTCGCTCGCGAAACCGGTCATAATAGCCTTGCCCCTGTTTTCGCCGGGTCACCAGTCCTGCCCTTTCGGCAAGTTCAAGCGGCACGCCCCGCCGTTGGAAATAACGCGTCAGGTTGTCCCATCCGGCCGGTGCAAAGCCGATATAAAAATGATCGATGATGTCCTTCTGGAACCTCCGTTTCGCCAGATAGTCGCGTGCGGGCTGCCCCTTGGGATCTTGACGGAGTGTCTTCTGATAAAGTCCCATGGTCAGTTCATTGAGTTCTAGAATCGCCTCCTTCTCGCTCAGGCGCCGCTTTTGCTCCGGGGTCTGGCGTCGTTCCGGCAACGCGATACCCGTGCGATCCGCCAGGTATTTAACAGCTTCCGGGAATGTCATGGCCTGCTGTTTCATCAGGAATGTGAACACATTGCCCCCTTCGCCACAGCCAAAACAATAGAACATTTGTTTGTCCGGACTGACGGTGAAGGACGGCGTTTTTTCCGCATGAAACGGGCACAGCCCGAGATAATTTTTCCCGGCTTTTTTTAATACAACCGTTTCGCCCACCACCTCCACGATATTGCAAGCTTCCCTGATTTCTACAATTTTTTCTTCCGGTATAAAAGAAGCCAACCAGCGATTCCTCCCGGTGATGAGACGAATGGTTAAACGGATGGAGGGGATTTTTAGATAGGATGAAGCTTTACCGGCCGTTTGATATCAATCACTCGGGTCACAATGCCCCCATAGTGTCATAAAAATTCCATTAAACGGTTATAATTAGATCAAAAATAAACAATTGTCAACTCAAAAAGGCGGGAACCGTCTATCCGGTGTAGGGCCGGTATGATGGCAACCCAATTAGACGTCCTCGTGGGCCGTTCCGCATGGGCCGACAGAAGACACTCCTCAGGAAACCAGACCGCATCATCGTTGGGATCGCGCCACCGCGATGGCCTCTTCCAAATCCAAAGTCCCACTGTAAAGGGCCTTTCCGGTGATCACACCCTGCACCCCGATGGGTTCCAGCGGCAGGAGATTGCGTATATCCTTAATCGTTGAGACACCGCCCGAAGCCACCACGGGGATAGATACGGCCTCGGCCAGTTGGCGTGTTTCATCGAGGTTCGGTCCGGTTTGCATGCCGTCCCTGTGAATATCGGTAAAATTGATGGCCGCGATTCCGACATCCTCAAAACGCCGGGCCAGTTCAATGGCCGATGTCCCGGTGGTCTCCGTCCACCCTTCGATGGCGACGTAGCCGTTGCGGGCATCGATCCCCACGACAATGCGGCCCGGATAGGATCGGGCGGCCTGGGTGACAAAATCCGGGTTGCGGATGGCTTCCGTTCCCAGAACAATGCGGGTGATGCCCATTTCGATGTATCTTTCGACAGCGCCCATATCGCGGATGCCGCCGCCCAGTTGCACATCCGTACCGACGCCGGCCAGAATATTGCCGATGGCCTCGAGATTGCGCGGCTTTTTATCCACAGCACCATTCAAATCGACCAGGTGGATCAGTTTCGCACCCAACCCCTCCCAGCGCTGCGCCATGGCCACCGGATCGTTGGAAAAAACGGTTTCACGGTCCATCATGCCTTGAAGGAGGCGCACGCAACGTCCATCCTTGATATCAACTGCCGGTATAATCATCATGGTTGTCTAAATTCCTTGAACATGTCGTCTATCGCCGTACGCGCCATCTGCTCGGCCGTGATCCAGCGCCCCTGGCGCCGGAAAAACGTCCCGATGTAGCGCAGATCATCCGACAGTGCCTGCTGGGTTTCATCGAAATAGCCGGACCAGACAATCTTCTGCCCGGCACAATCAATCAAATAAACATCAAATGCGACCGAAGCCGCCGATTCCGCCGAGTAGTTGCGACCGACCCGATCCTTATAGCGGTAAAGATATCCCTGGGCCACCAGATCCGCTTTCAACTGGCGCCCGGTTTGCGCCAGCATTCTCAACGGGGATCGCCGGTTATCGCCGGCGGCTTTAAGTGCGTCCAGGACCGCATAGGCCTCCCGGGATGAAACGGTCTTAAATTCCGTTTGCTGCCCCAGTGCATCGACAAGCAGTTCCGTCAGCAGGCGATCACTGCCCTCACCGACGGGACCGGTCATAAACACTTTGCCGGTCAGGGGGCTGCGGACATTCACATCGGCACCATGAAGCCATGCCATATTCTGAAAAGGCATTACCAGGACTTTCTCTTTGCCGGTAAACGTCCCCATCACCTGGGTAACCGGGGTGCTGGACTTACAACTCCAAAGGGCCAGACAGCATACCATTATCACTGCCCATCCGAACTTAGAAGGTCGTGGCGTCATGGCGTTCTCTTTTGCTTTTGGTTGTCGTTTTTTCTGCGACCGCCAAACCGGGTTCAAAACAACCTTGCGGGACGGCTGGCGAGTAGAGATTGATATCCGGACGGCTCAGATAGCGCCCTTGGTGGAGCGAACCCCGCTGATTCTGGCATCCACTCCGGTCGCCTGTGCCAGGGCCCGACCGATGGATTTAAAGACAGACTCGATGATATGATGGGGATCGTCGCCATAACGAACGTTGATGTGCAGATTCATGCCGCCACGTGTTGCCAGCGCGCGGCAGAATTCCCGGACGAAGTGAGGGGCAAACTGCCCGGCCGGCGGCATCCCTTCGGGCAGTCGGCAAACAAGGTAGGGCCGTTTGGAAAGATCAATGGCCACATCCGCCAAGGCATCGTCCATTGGCGTCACGGCATGCCCAAAGCGGCGAATCCCCCCGCGATCCCCCAAAGCCCGATCCAGTGCTTCACCCAGAACGAGCCCCAGGTCTTCGACCGTATGATGGTAATCCACTTCGATATCGCCACGCGCGACGATGTTCATATCCATGAATCCATGGGCGGCCATCAATGTCAACATATGATCAAGGAAGGGTATGCCGGTGGCGATATCCGTATTTCCCCGGCCATCAAGATTCAGCCGAAGCTTGATGCGGGTTTCCTTTGTATTGCGTTCCACTTCCGCCTTGCGTTCCGCCATTGGTCCTCATTACCCCCAGGTCAAATTCCAATGCGCCCACCAGGGCACTGGAGTTGTCGGATGATGTCAACCGCTTACGGTCAATCATCGCCATGCCGGCCAAAACAAATCATCGGCGAAGACCACCAGCGCTTGATTGTTGATGCGGGTTTAGTACAATGGAGATGAACAGCAAGTCAAGCACCTCATGTTTCGCAACGATCGGTCGCGGTCGGCCGCGGGGAAGGAGTCCAGATGCTGCCATTGATGGTCGATGATCCCGAAGTCGGTGCCCTTGTAGACCGGGAAAAAACCCGCCTGCAGGAAACGATCAATTTGATTGCCGCTGAGAACCAATGTCCGTCCAGCATTCTTGAGGCCCAGGGATCGGTTTATGCTTTAAAGGCGGCGGAAGGCTATCCAGGGCATCGTTTTCACGCGGGGTGCATCCACACCGATTCCTTGGAACAACTTGCGGTTGCCCGCTGCCGGCACCTCTTTGGGGCCGACCATGCCAACGTGCAGCCCCACAGCGGTGTGGCCGCAAATCTTTCCGTTTATTTTGCGATGCTTGATATCGGCGATCGCGTTTTATCCATGAAGCTATCCCATGGCGGGCACCTATCCCACGGCGCATCGGCCTCAATGACCAGCCGCTGTTTTCAATTTCGCCACTATGGTGTAGCCCCGGACACGGAGCGCATCGACTATAGTGGGGTAGCCGCCCTGGCCGAAGAATGGCGTCCAAAGATGATCGTCGCCGGAGCCAGTTCTTACCCGCGTTTGATTGACTACCAGCGGCTGGCCGATATCGCGGCCGGCGTCTCAGCTTACTTCATGGTCGATATGGCCCATCTCGCCGGCTTGGTGGCTGCCGGCGCCATACCCAGCCCTGTCCCCCATGCCGATTTTGTAACGTTCACCACCTACAAGACCCTTATGGGGGGACGCGGCGGCGTCATTTTGTGCAAAAAGCCTTATGCTGCGCCTATCGATCGATCCGTGTTTCCCGGCTGCCAGGGTACACCGGCCATAAACATGATCGCCGCCAAAGCCGTTTGTTTCCATTTGGCGGCAAATGCCGCCTTTCGTGCCATTCAACACCAGACCCTGGCCAATGCCCGCTGTATGGCGGAAGAATTTGCCGGCCGGGGGTATCGCATTGTCAGCGGCGGAACCGATAACCATTTGGTTCTCATAGACCTGCGCCCCATGGGGCTGACCGGTGACGAGGCTGAAAAAAGACTGGAAGCCGTCGGCCTGATCGTTAATCGCAACCCCATCCCCAATGACCGGTATGACCCCCAAACCGCCGGGGGGCTGAGATTAGGCACACCCGCCATCACGGTACGGGGCATGCAAGAAACCGAGGTCAAACGCATCGTGGATTGGATCGACGCCATCCTTAAGGATCCAAACGACCCCAAAATTATTCCCAAGATTAGGGACGCAATTGCCGAGCTCTGCCGCCATTTTCCACACCCCATGGTTCCATAACGGCGGCCCAACAGCGCAAGAGAGCGGTAAGGGCAGTTTAACCGACGGCGCAAGGCTCTGAAACACGGTCCTTTTTCCTAAACCTACCGATGACGAAGGGAGAAAATAAATCATGCCGGGACGCAATGCCGAGAATGCGTGGTTTGAAGGCATACGGGAAATCTTTGACCGCAAAATCCCTTTTAATCAAGTACTGGGTCTGAAGGTGCATTCGCTGGACATGGATCGTCCCAAAATTCGCTTCGATATGCGCAAGGCACTGGTCGGCAACTACATCAAGGGGTCCCTGCACGGCGGTGTCATCTCATCCGTCATTGATGTAACGGGCGGTCTTGCAGCCTTCATGGGACTTCAGAAAAAACTGTCCGGCGAACCGATGGCGCTCAAATTGGATAAATTCCGCAAACTCGGAACAATTGATCTGCGTATCGATTATCTGCGTCCGGGGATTGGAACGTCTTTTGAAGCGACAGGTTATGTGCTGCGCACCGGCAACAAAGTTGCCGTGACACGCATCGAACTGAAAAATGAAACCCAGCAACTGATTGCTGTCGGCACGGGCGCCTATGTGATCGCATGAGTCAAACTGCCGGGGAAAGGCATGTTGAACCGCCAGGTTACCCTTTCAGTTGTAAACCCCATGGACAACCAACCGATGCGAGTGACTACTCAATTGGCGCTTATCTTCCAATTGAGCGTCACGGGCCCAGAGGCCATGGCGGCATCCCGCTCCAAATAGGATTAAATTTCAAATACTTTTCCAAATCACCAAGCTCACTTCCCCCACATGTATACCAATCTGGCACGCAACCTGCTTATAAATGCCCCGGGAGTCAACATAGACAGCCCCCATCGGCCCAAAAACACATCCGAAAAGGAGCGGCGACTCAAAAGTGGAAACCAGCAGCCATTATGCGACAGCCCATTCATCTTGCATCACTATCGACCCGACAATGAAAATACGAACCACCGAAAAGCCTCTCAACTGTCCATGGTGCGGTTCCGGTAAAATTGCCATGCTCTTGAATGGCATGCCGGTATTTCTGCCCGAATTGGAAAATGCACTGGATGATGGTGGTATCGCCATCGGCAGCCTCAAAGAAGGCCATGACCAGGCGGCCTGGCAGTGCACGGAGTGTGGTGCTCAGTTTTTTCGTGCGTCGGAGAAAGGCCGGTCCGAGGCCTGAACCAAATCGAAAATACCCCCCCTGCCGTTATCGAATCGTTCAGAGCCCCCACGGTCAAACGTATTTCTTGTGAGTCTAACTGAAGCCTGGATGACTTTCCCCCATCCCGGTCCATTCATGCTTTCCGACCGATGCCATTTCTAAGCTGATCCTTGATACACCCGGAGCCATGATTCCATTCCCCCCTTGAGATCTCAAGGGATCTGCGGTAACAAACCACGCGTCAACATCCCGATAAGGAAAGCGATACCCGGCAACCGAAAACCGTTGCTCATCATCTTAAGGAGTGGTCCCATGCGCGTGATAAAAGTCGGCGGGGGTTGTTTACACGGAAGGAAAACAATCAGGGACATCGTCGACCTGATGGTCAGCCACGGCCAGGGAAATGTTTTCGTCGTGTCGGCATTGCACGGGATAACGGATCTGCTCCTGGAAAGTCTGGAAGCCGCCCTGGCCGACGAAGCCAACATTGCCGGCATCATGGCGAGACTGAAGGCCCGCCATATGCTGATCGCCCGGAACTTAATAGCGACCAAACAGGATCTCAAATCTTACACCCGGGAGTTGGGAAAAAGCCTCGGCAAACTGGAGCGCCTCTACTACGGCCTGAATTTTACCCGTGCCATCACGCCCCGCCTGACCGATGTGATCAGCAGTTACGGCGAACGCCTGTCCGCCCAACTTCTGGCGGCCATTCTCCGCGACCGTGGTATCCGTGCAACCTGCCGTATGCCGCATAAAATCGGTCTCATTACCGACGGCAAATATGGCGATGCCACTGCCGATCTAGCCAAAACCAGCCGCAATTTCCAATCCCATCTGCCCCCGCTTCTGGGAAAGAAGAAAATCCTCTTTCTGCCCGGCTTTTTCGGTACCAGCGAAGAAGGTGAAATCACAACCTTCGGACGGGGCGGAAGCGATTATGCCGCTGCAGTGGTGGCCGTTGCCCTGGATGCCCAGCGGCTCGATATCTGGAAAGATACGGAGGGCTTCATGAGCGCTGATCCGCGCCTGGTGCCGGAAGCGCAGCTGATACCGGTATTGTCCTATGAGGAAGCTGCCGAACTTGCCTATTTCGGGGCTAAGATTTTGCATCCGCGCACCGTGGAACCGGCCCGTCGCCGCAACATGAAAATCGCGATTAAAAACACCCTGGCTCCGGATGCCGACGGCAGCCTGATTACCTCGCGCAGCCCCCGTCCGAAAAGTATCATCAAAAGTGTGGCGTATGATACGGACATCGGTATTCTGAAAGTGCATGCCTCGGGTGTCGGCGCCCGGCCGGGTATCCTGGGCGAGGTGGCCACCTGCATCGCCGGCAGCGGAATCAACATCAAATCCGTGGTAACCTCCCAGACATGCATTAGCCTGCTGTTGACGCGTCAGGACATGGAACCGGCCCGGCAGGCCCTGCTGGGCATTCGTCCACGCCCCTTTCGCAAGCTCGATCGCCTGGAGGATGTGGCCCTCATCGGCATCGTCGGCGACGGTATCCATAGTCGTGATGGCATCGCCGCCCGATGTTTTTCCGCTGTGGCCGACTGCCGCGTCAACGTGGAAATGATATCCTTCGGGCCCTCCCGGGCCGCGCTGTATTTTCTGGTCAAGCGAAAAGATCTGGAGAGTGGGGTCAATGCCATCCACAGCACATTTTTCAGCACACCCCGCTGCAGCCGCAGTTGAGCCATCAAATTTGTGGGAGAAGGCTATAACCTATGCTGTCGGTGGGAAAAAAGGGCGGCAACCGGACGCGTTGATCCGCCCTTCTCGATGATCATCCGTTCAGGCGACAAACCATTTCGCCCGCCGGGTTATTGACCGGGAACAATGATGCGGGAGTCTTCCTTCTGCTTGTACTTCTTTTGCATCTCTTCCAGCTGGGCGATCATTTCATGCGTGGCTTGCCGCATCGCCCCCGGAAATACCTGCAGCGCCTCCTGGAAATTGTTGGCCATCAAACGGGCCTGCACGGGTAAGGGCCCCTCCGGGGTCAACAGCTGGGTCGTGCCGACAAAAATCTCCGCCTTCGCACTATCGTCTGTGCCGTCGGTTTTTACCGGAATCAGCCTGCGGATGGCACCGGCTTTGAGGTCCGTATAGGACTCTTCGCGGTAAAGATTCTGTGTATCCAAATTGAAATCAATTTGGTCCGTCATGGTTTGATCTGTCATGGGTTCTCTTTCTTTTCGCGCCGGACAATCCAGGCCAAAGACCGGACTTGCCAGCCTTTGGCCTGGATTGTCCGCGCATTAAATGCGTTTGCGGGATTCTTCTTCGATTTGTTCAACGGCTGATACGTAAGGGCTGTCCGCGGGCAGGGCTTCCTTCAAATGTTGGGCAAACGTTTCGATCCGTTCCAGCGCTTCGGATTGGGTCTGGATAATGGTTTCATATTCCTTCTGCAAACCAAAAAGATGGTCGATTTTGCCTCCCAGGGTTCGCAGGATTTTCCCAAGCTGTTCTTCAGGCAGGTCATCACGGTTTTCCAGCAGGGTCAATGCCTGATTGTGCAATGCCCGGTATATTTGCAGGGTGTCCCCTGAATTGATGAATTTGCGATAGTCCAGGATGCGTTCGATTTTGGATTTCAACTCATTCAGCGGAATGGGCTTCATGATGTAATCGAAAGCCCCCATACGCATGGCTTCGACCGCTGTTTCTATTGTTGCATAGCCTGTAATCATAATAACTTCGGCCGATGGCATGTGCTCCTTGACATACTTGACGAGCGTCATGCCCCCTTCCATCCGGCCGTCGACATCAGGCATGTTTTTGTCGGTCAGGATAACGTCGTACTGATGGGTTTGCATCAAACGGATGGCGCTGGCAACATCCGTGGCGATATCAGCGATGTATCCAATTTTTTCAAGAAAACGGGAAAGAAGATCAAGAATGCTTTCTTCATCGTCGGCAACCAGTATTCTGACATCCATCGAAACGATCTCCACAGGTATTCCAGCAGAAACTGGAAGCGCAAATTTAGAAAACAGGATTTATACGCTGAGGAGGAACCCAAGCCGGCTGACATCATTTTTACCAGGGTCCACCAACCTCCGTATCGTATCCACTATTTCCCAGAAGCCCTATTTTGTCAATTCAAATGCGATGGGCTTCAGGCATTCCGGCCGCCTAAACTTGCCGGTTTATTCCCTGATTCCAATTGGTAGCGTTTGATTTTTTCCACCAGTGTGGTGCGGTTGAGGTTGAGCAGCTGGGCGGCTTTGTTCTTGACCCACTGGGTCTTCTCCAGGGACTGCAGGATCAGCGCCTTTTCAAATTCCGTCACCGCGTTG